>Ga0326727_10000826_pt1 | contig 122433 bp, 87 predicted proteins | sample MB2enrmetagenome_FD_207643 | JGI IMG/M metagenome (GOLD analysis project Ga0326727, IMG submission 207643) | Lab enriched peat soil microbial communities from McLean, Ithaca, NY, United States - MB29MY | ecosystem: Environmental > Terrestrial > Soil > Wetlands > Peat | place: USA: New York...
CGGTACGTACAAGTTACAATCGTGTTACGAATTGTTACGAAAAGTCACAATGAACCCGCGTCGGAGTCCCGTCGCAACCGGACGCTGCTCGCGCACTCGCAGCATCAAACCAGCCGAACACAACTGACAGAAAGCACACAAACTCAAGACCTTCTGCGCCTTTTTTGCTTTTCGCGGCGATTCAAATGTCTTCAATTCCACGGACTCCTCTATAAGTCAAGTCGCACAACGGCAATGGCTTACAATTTCCATCGCTCAAAATCCGCCCGTTTTGGCAGAAAAACGGGGGTAACCGGGAAATTATTTTGCGTATTTTTTCGCGTTTTTCCGGTTTTTCTGGATTTTTCCAGTCGCAAGCCGTTGATCTACAGTCACAAGCACCGGTCCCATCCCTCCAAAAAAAAATCGTGCCTGAAATCCTACCGTAGGTTTTCTGTCCGTTCCGCCCTATGCCATAATCCGCGCATGAACGAAAGAACAGTTCAATGGGAAATGGGCCGGGAGAAACCCGGAGCGCAGAGTCAGGCCCGCAAACGCCGCCTCCAAAGACCCGCAAATCACCCGGCCGCCTGCTGCAATTCAGCCCGGCCCGGAAGCGGTTGGTACAAGCCAGTACAAGTCAGTACAAGTGAATATAACCAACTAAAACTTCGATTTTGGTCATTGCCTGTTCAGTGCAGCGGACATAAAAATGCCAGGACAAAACGCATAATATGAGCACATTTCAATCCCATCGTCTGCAAAGAATCGAGACGGCCCTTCTGGTCGCGGCCTTGGCTGCGCTGTCCTCCTCGGCTTTGGCCCAGGCGACCATTTCCGTTGAGGCCGGCAAGCCGGGGCACCCGGTCTCGCCCCTGTTGTGGGGCATTTTTTTCGAGGACATCAACCTCTCGGCCGACGGCGGCCTCTACCCGGAATTGGTGCGCAACCGTTCCTTCGAAGACAGCCGCGAGCCGGAATACTGGACGCTGGCCAATGCCGCCGGCGGCTCAAGCGAAATGGCGGTGGAGGCTTCCCGGCCTCTCAACACTCTGAACCCTCACTGCCTGCGGGTCAACGTCAACGGCCCGTTCACGCTCCAAAACGACGGTTACTGGGGCATGAACATCGTCCAAGGCGACGCCTACACTCTCAAGCTGGCCACGCGGGCGGCCGATGGCTTTGAGGGGCCGCTGAAGGTGAAATTGGCCGGCTCCACCGGAACGGAGCTTGCTGCCGGAGCCATCTCCGGCCTGACCGGCGCCTGGAAGTACTACACGCTGGACCTGGTGGCTTCTGCCGGCGATCCCAAGGCGAATTTGCAAATCTCCGCCTCGGGCCGGGGCCGCCTGTTTCTCGACATGGTTTCGCTCCTTCCGAAGAAAACCTGGAAGCAACATGGCCTTCGTGCTGATCTTGCCGAGGCGCTGGATGCGTTGCATCCCTCCTTCATGCGCTTTCCCGGCGGCAACTGGATTGAGGGCGATGACCTGGCGCACATGTACAATTGGAAGACCACCATCGGCGACGTGGACGCCCGCACCCCGCTCTGGAACACCTGGGGTTACAACACCACCCAGGGCCTGGGCTTTCACGAATACCTCCAACTGTGCGAAGACCTCGGCGCCCAGTCCTTGTTCGACATCAACGACGGCATGTCGCTTCAAGACAGCGTGCCTTTGAGCCGCATGGGCCAGTGGACTCAGGACGCGCTCGACGCCATCGAATACGCCAACGGCCCGGCCAATTCCGTCTGGGGCGCACTGCGGGCCAAAGCCGGCCATCCCGCTCCCTTCAACCTCCGTTACATGGAAATTGGCAACGAAAACGGCGGCCCCGATTATCATCAACGCTGGGCGCTGCTGGTCAACGCCATCCGCCAAAAATACCCTGATATGCAACTGATCGTGAACACCGATTTGCGTGGCCGCCCTTATCCCCGCAATCCAAAGCCGGACATTGTTGACGAACATTATTACGAATCACCCGAGTCCTTCATGCGCCGCGCCGATCAGTACGACAGTTACGACCGCAAAGGCCCGAAAATCTTCATCGGCGAATACGCGGTCACCCGCAACGCCGGCCGGGGCAACCTGCGCGCCGCTGTCGGCGAAGCCGCGTTCATGACCGGCATGGAGCGCAATTCAGATGTCGTCCTCATGGCCAGCTACGCGCCCTTGTTCGTCAACCTCAACCACCGCGCCTGGAACCCCGACCTCATTAACTTCGACAGCTCCCGCTGGTACGGTCTGCCGGGCTATTACGTCCAGCTTATGTTCAGCCAAAACCGCGGCGACCTCACCCTGCCCATCACGGTGGTCAGCGGTGACGTGGCCGAAACACCCGCCGCCGGCTGCATCGGCGTCGGCACTTGGAACACCCAGGCCGAATTCAAGGACATCAAGGTCACCGCGCCCGACGGAAATGTCTTGTTCACCTCAGACTTCAGCCGCAATAGCGACGGCTGGAAATTCCTGGGCGACGGCCAGTGGAAGGTTCAGGACGGCGCCCTGCGGCAGACGGCCGAGCGGGAATCCGTCCGCGCCCTGGCCGGCGACAAATCATGGAAGGACTGCACGCTGGAACTCAAGGCGCGCAAAATCGCCGGCCGCGAAGGTTTCCTGGTTCTCTTCCACATCAATGACGATGAAGATCGCTTCTGGTGGAACCTGGGCGGCTGGAATAACACCCAGGATGCCCTTGAACTCGATGAGACCCTGGACGGCAAGCCCGAATCCATTGATGCCGGCCGCTGGTATGACATCCGCCTCCAACTCAATGGCGACCGCATCCAATGCTGGCTCGACGGCAAGCTCATTCACGATCTGCGCCGGCCGCGCCAGATCACCCGCCGCCTTTATGCCAGCGCGACGCATGACAGCAAGTCCGGCGACATTATCCTCAAAGTGGTCAACGGCGCCAGTGATCCCCTCAGCGCCGACATCAACCTGCGCGGCGCGAATAATCTGAGCGGTTCCGGCCGGGCCATCGTCCTGACTTCCGCCAGCCCCAAGGACGAAAACTCACTGGAACATCCGGACAAAGTTTCACCCAAAACGGAGGACTTCCAATTTCAAGGCTCCAGTCTGCGCCGGGTATTTCCAGGCAACTCCGTTACGGTGCTCCGCTTCGGCAAGGGCTGAAAATCCTCTCCCATTGCATATTCCGCCCCGCCCCGCGCTACGGCAGGGCGAACGCGCGATAGAATCGTTGTTGCGTAGAGTCTTTCGCATTCGTGTCAAAGAACGTGGTGACTCCCCGCGGGGGGACCAGGTTTGTGCTCACCGGCTGCCAATTGGCCAGGTCGGTCGAGTAAGTGACAACGTAGTTGCGATTCGTCTCGCCGGTCAACGACAACTCAAACCCGTTGAGCGCGATGTTCTGGAAGGATTGCGGCGCGGCGGTCAGGAGAACCAGGCCGTCTTCGACCGCCCCCAAATCAACAATGGCCGGGCCGTTGCCGTTGCCGTCAGCGACGCGCGGGTAGCCGCGTTGGTCGGTTGCCGGCAAGCCGCTGTTGTCGCCCGCATCAAGGGCTGGGCTTCCGTTCAGCAGCGCATGGGTCCACGTAGGCCCGCCATTGTCTTGGAGCGGTCCCAGCCGGGGGTCCGCGGTGGAGACGATGCCCCCGCCGAAGCCGGAATTAAGTTGGATGAGGTTGTTGTTGCCCAGGTCCATGTTGCTGCCGCCGGCCTGGTTGGTTGAAAGATAATCGGTGGCGCCCGACAGCGTGTCGGCCAGAATGGTGTTGCGCATAAAGACGCTCGACTTGTCGGCGTACGCCAGGTTGCAAATGCCCCCGCCACCCTCGTCGGCCTGGTTGTAGGCAAAAGTGGCGTTGAGGACATCAACGGAGCAGTCAACAATGAATATCGCCCCGCCCAGGCCCATTCCGTTGGAGCCGGCGCTGCCATACAGATTCCCGCCCGCGCCCCCCACCGCCGCATTGGCCGAGAAGGTGGAGTTGGTGAAGCTGAGCAAGGCGTAAATGCCAAAGATAGCGCCACCAAAGCCGGCGCCACCGCCCCCGGCGCTTCCCAGATTCCCGGAGTTGTCCGCTGTCGCGCCGCTGACTCCGCCGCCAAAGCCCGCTGCGCCAATGGTCCCTCCGGGGGTGCCGCCGCCCGGCCCGCCGCCCCCGCCGCCAAAGCCGGCCGTACCGCCGTTGCCGCCGCTGCCCCCGCCAAAGCCAACAGTGTCGTAAGCGCCGCCCCCACCGCCCCCGCCCCCAAATCCGCCCCCTCCTCCGCTGCCGCTGCCGCCGCCTCCGTTGCCGCTCCCACCCCCGCCCCCGCCCCCGCCGATGCCGCCGCTGCCGCCGCTGCCAGTTCCGCTTCCGCCGGCTCCCCCTGTGGGACCGCCGCCGTTGCCGCCGATTGAAAAGCCGCCTCCAACTGCGCCATCGCCCCCCATGCCGCCGCCCCCGCCACCGCTGCCCTCGCCCTGGCCCACGGGGCTGGCGCTGCCGCCCCCCGCCCCGCCTAGAGCCTGGTTGCCAATGAGCGTTGAATCCTCCAAATCGAGCGCGCCCCAGCTAAAAACAGCCCCGCCCATCCCCGCGCCGCCACCGCCGCTGCCGCCACGCTGGGCGCCGGAACCCCCTGCGCCCCCTTGGGCAAGACCGTTGGATAGCGTGAGGTTCTTGAGCGTCAGCGAGCCGCCCGGCGCGACATAAAACAACCGCATCGCGGGCGCGCTGTTGGAGCGGGCGAGGACCACACCATTGGAGCCAACGGGTCCGTTGATGGACACCTGGTTGCTGATGATGAACGACGACGGGCCAAATGTCGTGTCCCCCACCGTTACCAGGTTGACCACGCCGGAATTGGTGGAAAAAAGACCCGCACTGAAACCAATCGAGGTGGGGGAGACGCTCTCAAGAATCGCCTGCCGGAGCGATCCGGGGCCGCTGTCGTTGAGATTCGCAACCGTCAACTGCAAAAATGACAGCGCCTTGATCCGCCGGGGAGTGGCGACAACACCGCTTTCGACGGCGCCCAGGCCGCTGCCGTCCGGATTGAGGCTCCAGAGGGCCCCGGCGCCCGCGTCGGCGAGGTAGAGTTTGGATGCGGCCGGATCGAATTCGACGGCGGTGCAGCGCTGGACACCACTGCCGCCCGGCGCGGTCAACAGAGGCGTGTTTCCCTGGCCTCCATAACTGATCCGCTGGAGGGTGTTGTTGCTTTGAACGGAACTGCTGGTGACATAATAAATAAGTTGATTGCTCACATCCAGCGCGAGGTCCAGCGGCGCGCCGGGCAGATTTTGTTTGACTGATGCCGGATTGCCGCCCGCCGAGGAGAGGCTCCAGAGAGCGTTGGTGCCCGCGTCGCAAAACAGGATTTGCGAATGAACCGTGTCCAAGGCCAGGGCGGTGCAGCGGCTGACGCCGTTGCCGGAGGATCCGCCGGCGGTCAAGAGGACCGTTCGGTTGGCTCCGGAGTAGTTGACCCTTTGAATGGTGTTGTTGCTCTGGGTGAAGCTGCTGGTGGCAAAATATATCTGTTGATTCACTGTGTCCAACGCCATGTCCGTGGGAGTGCTCGTCGGAATGGCCGCCACTGCGGCCAGGCCGCTGCCGTCCTCGTTCATGCTCCAGATCTGCCCCCCTGCCGCGTCGAGCAGGAAAACCTTTTGCGCGGCGGCATCCAGGGCGATGGCTGTGCAACGGATCACGCCGTTGCTGCCCGTCCCTGTGGCGGTGAAAACGGAATTGTTCGCCGTCCCGCTGGAGGAGACGTTTTCCACCGTATTGTCCGCCAGCGTGGCGCTGCTGGTCGCATAGAAGAGCACCTGGCTCCATCCGCGCGCCGCCGCCAGGCAGAACGCGGTCAAAAGCAAGCTCCGCCGCAGCGAGCTATTGGACAAGTGTTTGTTCATCAGGCCCCGCGCGGTCACGCTCAACCGCGCGAGGGGAATATCCCCTCCAACGCGATGAGAAAATTCACGCACAGCACCGGCTGAATGTTCGTGTGGGGCTGGTCCCCGCCTGCGTTCTGATTCATCGCTGGATTCATTGTGGCGTTTCCCGCAACGGTGCTGTAATCCAGCGAAGTCCCCGTTGATTCCACGGCGGGCAACCCTCCCGAAGGACTGGCTTGGTTGCCGCCCCCGGTGTTGCATTGGACCAAATGGGTGTGAACGGGCATTTGGCTGGCCGTCAAAGTCACCGTCTCAACTCCGGTTTCCTCGCCCAGGACGTAGGGCGAGAGACCGGCTCCCTGGCCCATGTGTATGGGCACGCGGCCCTGCAAATCGGGCAACGCGAAATTGTTGACGCCGTCACCGCCATACGTTGTGCCCAAAATGGCAAACAGGGCTTGGTTTTGCGAAATCGAAAGAAGCTGGCCGTTGCACAACGCCCATCCCGATATCGCAAAATTGCCCGCGAACATCCGTATTTCTCCGAGATATTGCTCTGCCATAATTCATCCTTTGGTCTGATTTTCTTTGTCTCTGTCAGTGTGGGGTTGAAAAGCGCGGTTCCGCGGGCGGTTGACCACCGCTTGGTAATCTATTCTGTCGGGGTCCCTCGTGAAAATAGGCACGATGAACAGATCAAACCGCCCCAGCGTCTGATGCTCGAAGCGATACGTGTTCTGTTCCAGCAGTTCGCCTCGGGAGCCGGAAAAGATCAGTGAAAACCTCTCGTTCCCGGCGTCTTGAGGCGAACGCCGGCCGGCTTTGCGGGGTTTATCCCCTCGAATTTTCACTTCCGCCAGCGTAACCATGACCGTCCTGCCCAAGGCGGCCTGAATCCGAAAAGGCGTGTTCAACTGGCCCGCCAGGGCGGCGCAGGTGATTTCATTCAATGATCGCTTCCGCCGCCAAAACGCGGTGGATTCGGCCACGACGCCCGCCGGTGCCGTCAGGGCCGTCGCCATCAGCGCGGAGCAGTCAAATAGAAATTTTCGGCGCGTGGACACAATTCGATGTCTGGCGGACATTCAGCATGTTATTCAAATAATTTGGGCGATCTGACAACTGGCTTACTGAAACACATTCCGCGCCCGAGGTCAAATTATTTTCGCATTACACATTTTGCTCGATTTGCAGAGGCGCGCCCCATAAGATGACAACGCTGATTCGATATGCCTGCCGATCTTCCCGCCCCTGCGTTGCGGCCCCAAGGGCCGGCCGACGGGCCTTTTCTGCTGGAACTCTATGCCAGCACACGGCAGGAGGAATTGGACGCCCTATGTTGGCCCGCCCCCGCGCGGGAGGCCTTTGTGAAGATGCAGTTTGACGCCTGCCAACGAGGCTATCAGGCCGCCTTTCCGCGCGCCCAGTTCGCAATCATCCTGATGGCCGCTCAACCCATTGGACACATCGTTATCAACCGCGCAGACGACGAGTTTCGCCTGGTGGATATTGCCCTGCTGCCCGCCCACCGTGGCCACGGCATAGGCACGGCCCTGGTTCAACGCCTCCTGCGCGAAGCCGCTGCCGCCCAAAAGCCTCTCCGGTTGAGCGTCCTCAGAGGCCAGAGAGCTTTTCGCCTCTATCAACGTCTGGGATTTGAAAAAACAGCCGAAGCCGGCCTGCGCGACCAAATGGAATGGCGCGCCGATCGCCTCGCGCACAACAACCCGACTCCATGCGAGCCAGCCTGAACTTAATCCTAATCCCGCTTGCACGAAGAAGATTAGATTCTTCATTTCCAAATCCCATTATACTATCTCTCAGGTTTTGAATCCGTGTCCGTCTGTGTCCTTCTGTGGCTAAGATTTTCAAATCTTTTGGGCCGGGATTAAGAGCCTGTCTGAGAATCCAAGTTCAGTCCGGGGGAAGCGCACGCGCCCCGGCACGGCGTTCGGCGCAGTGCCGACCGCATCCGGACTCCAGACCTGGCGCGTCGGCAGGCTTGCCATCCGGCGCATGGCCCATACACTGCTTGAGTTCAGGCGGCATCACCAAGCCGCATTGTGTTATGACTCTTAAACTCACCGCCGTGGCCTTCGGCATGGCCCTTTTTGCCTGCGCGGCGGATGCGGGCACAGACACCGACCCCGCCAATCCGCGCGCCAATGCAGCCACGCGCGCGGTGTTGAACTTTTTCCAGAGCCTTTCCGCCGGGCCGCAGCGGCGCATTGTCTCCGGCCAATTCTCCAATTTCGGCCGCGGCGCCAATTTGCGCGCCATGACCAATGTCTTTGAAAAAACAGGCCACTGGCCCGCCATCATTGGCGTTGATTACGCAAGCCTTGACCGGGGCGGATTGGAAACCGCAAAGCCCAATCAAACCGCCATCGCCTATTGGAGACAGGGCGGTCTGGTCACCGTCAGCGCCCATCTTTACGATCCGGCCGGCGCCAACGATGGCGGCTTGCGCGACCGGGGCGTGGACCTCTCCACCCTGCTGAGTGCCACCGAGCCTGCCCACACCCGTTGGTTGCAGGAACTGGACCTGCTGGCCGCCGGTTTGCAGGAACTGCGCGCCTCCAACGTCGTCGTCTTGTGGCGGCCTTTCCATGAGATGAACGGCGATTGGTTCTGGTGGGGCGGCAAGGACCCCAACACCTTCATCCAACTTTGGCGGCAGATGTTTGATTATTTTACCGCCGACAAGGGGCTGGATAATCTCATCTGGGTTTACAGCCCCAATCACGGCTCCAACACCGCCAGTTATTACGCCGGCAGCCGCTACGTGGATTTGGTCGGATTGGATGCCTACACCGATTTCGTTGATCTGGACCACATCAAGGGCTATGCGGCGGTCGCCGCACTGCCCAAGCCTTTTGGGTTCACGGAATTTGGGCCGCACGGGCCGCAAAACCCGCCGGGCGATTATGATTACACGCGCTTTCTGGCCGGGGTCCAACGCGACTTTCCCAGAACCTGCTTCTTTATGTGCTGGAATTGGCGCTGGAGCCTCGGCAGCAACGAGAAGACAAAAGAGTTGCTGGACAATCCCATCATCGTCAACCGCGAAAACCTCCCCGCCTTGGGCCGCTGAGTCGGCGCGTGCATCTCTTTTTGGGTAATCTCTCCTAATCTTAATCCTAATCTTAATCTCCTCACTCGGATTAGGATTAAGATTAAGATTAGGATTAGGATTAGGAGCCAGCAAACGCGAGCCAAGAAGGTGATCTGCGCCTTGACCCGGCGCAGCCGGGAGAATGGGAATCCTTAGAGAAATCTGTGTTGATCTGTGCCCATCTGTGGCTTCCGCTTTTTTCCCCGAATCAACTGCCGGATTCAGGATTCAGGGCTTCTCTTCTTCCTGAATACTGCGAATCCATATATTCCGAAAGCGCACAGGGTCGCCGTGATCCTGCAACGCGATCGGTCCCGTCTCGGGCAGTTCCTTGCTGTATGTGGCCAGGATTCGGTGCCCCGTCGGGCCTAAGAGCGGCTGCTTGTAATGAATCAGCACCCCGTTTTGGAATATCGTCACGATGGCTGGCCGGACCAACTCATGGCTTGGGTTCCAGCGCGCCGCCTCAAATATGATGTCGAACGTCTGCCATTGGCCGGGCTTTTTGCAGGCATTGGCCAGAGGCGCCGATTGTCCGTAAAGCGCGCCGCATACCCCGTCGGCATAAATGGGATTCTCATCCGACTTATAGACCTGCACTTCGTAAATCCCCTGCAGAAACACGCCGCTGTTGCCCGGGTTATCAACATCGGTCGGCTCGGCAAATTCCACGTGCAATTGGAAATTGCCGAATTTCTCCTTGGTATGAATGTACCCGCTGTGCGGTTTCACCTCCATGTAACCCTCGTGGTTCGTCCACTGCGGCGCCCCTTGCTCCCCCTCCCAATGCGAAAGATCGGTGCCGTCGAACAGCACGATCGCGTCCGAGGGCGCGGGCGCGCCGTGGCTGAAGGTGGCGCCGGGGCTGACGGCCGGCGGCTTGGGCCGGTTGGGATCATGCACGTGCCACCTGCCCGACGGCAGCATCGGCGTGTCGGTGTATCCGAGGAGCACCTCCGCCAAAGATGGATGAACCATTCCGGCAATGCCGGCGGCGGCGATGAGGACGCCGTATAAGAGAGTTTTGCGCATATTCAAGATTCAAACACATCCCGCCACCAAATGCACGCACCCTCTTTTGTCCCCTCGGCCGGATGCCTCGTTCGAGCCGCCGATTTGATCCCGCCATTCACTGTCCTTGGAAAGCGCCGACTTGCGCCGACCATGGCTCCATCCTCAGACTGACCTTCAATTCTCCGCCCTCGACGCTTTCCCCCGCCCTCGATCCGTCGTAACGCTTGTTCGCATCCAGTCCCATCCTCTCCAGCGCGATGCTCCCGCCGATAGTGCGCTCCTGGTCCGACAAATTGAACACGTTGACCACGAACGCATGTTCCCGCGCCAGCACGTGCAGGTGAATCTCCTCGTTGATGCCGAAGAACTCCCCGCGCTTGTAAAAACGGTCCAACTCCCGGTAGCGATTCATGGCTCGTTTCTGCGCTTCGACCACCGTTGGGTTGGGGCTGGTGCCGCCGATGCCCAAGTGCCGGCAGGTCGAGGCATACCACCACAACTCCACACAATGCTCGTTGTCATTCTTCACATTGACGTGCAGGTACAACGGCACATTGCAGCCCAGATCATAGTAATACAATGCCAGCGCCCGTTTCTCCTTCAAGTCAGCCATCGGGTCCCACATCAACTCAAAACCCCAATTCTCGTCGTAGCTCCCGGGCAGCCCGTACTTGTAATAAACCGGCATGTAGCGCACCCGGCTGCCGCCCGCCACGGGATCATGCAATTCAATTAAGACTTTTGGATATTTGGCGTGGACGCGCCTCACTAAATCCACATTGGCCTGGATTTGGTCCTCCATCCGGTACGGGATGGGATGACCGTGCTCCGGATTGCCGCAGCCGCCATTCCACCAATTGCCGTCAAACATCAAAAACACCGCCCCATCGGCGCAATTGGCCTGCAATCGCTTTTCCGCCTCGTCCAGATATTGCCGGCTTCCCACACAGAGCAGCGGTCCCGTTTTTCCCGTTCCCGCCGATTCGGGGCCGCGTTTGGCCTCCCGCGCAAAAGCCTTGACTTGCTCGGGCGCGACCGGCTCGGCCTCGTAAATTTCGATTTCATCCAATCGGCCCATTCCGGCCAGGCTCTTGAGCAACTCCACCCGCACCCACCGCGCATCCACAGGCTCGAACGTGAATCTCTTTTCCTGCTGGATTCCTTCCCCTTCGTACCGCGCCACGGTGCGCCAACCGGACGCGCTCGAATCAGCCGCGTAATTCGTCGCCGCCAATATGCGCAAGCTCGTCGTGGCGCGGTCGGTGTATTCACCCCTGTGATCATTGCCCAGAATGACTTGCGAGATTCTGCGGACGCTCCCCAAATCTATTTCCGCCCAGGCAGGCATTTGGTCGGCAATCCAACTGGCGCTGTTGCCATACCATCCGTCGTTCAGATGGGCGATCTGATGGATCGGCATGGAGCCGCCGGCCAAAACTGAGGATGCCTGCGCCTGCGCCCCCGGCAGCAAAGCCAGGTTGCGCCGCCCTTCCCGCACGGCGGGCACCCGCAGCATCTCCCGCAGCGATGGTTCATCCGCCGGGGGGCGGCGGCGCGCGCCTGCCGGCCATTCGCCCATCGCGCTGGGTCCCATTGGATAGGTTGTCGAAATCCACGTCGCCAGCGGACAGTGCAACGACACTTTGAGCCTGTACTTCGATTCCATCTCATGGATGAATTGTGCGCGCGGACCGAGCCAATTCTCGCCCCAAATCAACGATCCAAAAGTCGTGTCCCACCCCGGATCCAGGTAGAGCGCTTGGCAATGATAAGCCACAGCCTTTTGGGCTTCTTCCTCCAAGGCGCTCCGCGTGTAGCGATGGAGCCGATCATCCCAGGCCCCCTCCATGTCGTAGAGCTGCTCCCAATGCACCGGCGGATCATAGTCTTTGGGGAAGTGACATCCCTTCTCATCCAGCCAGTTCCGAAACCCATACATGGCTTCATGCCACCCGCCCTTCATGGATTCATAGCGTATCGTGCCCAAATCCACCGTTTGGCCGGGAGCTATCCGTGTCAACGCCGCCGGTTCCCCGGAAATCATGCACGCGCCCCCGAACCGCAACGACGTCTCCCCCCCTTCCTTGTGGGCCGACACCACACTGAACAACATATTCTCCTGGTTGAACGCGTAAATTCCCAGCGCGCCCTCCCCGTGCGTCCAGGACCAGCCTTCCGAGGCGTGATGTGGCGAGGGGATCTGACTATAACGCTGCTCCATGTCCATCCGCGCCTCGTAACCGGGTTGCGTGGACAGTTGTTGCATGGTGAAGTCGTTTAAAAAGCCCTTCGCATCGCTGGCCCGCACCCGCAATGGAACGGCCACCCAACGGTCGTGCGCCAACTCCGGCAACACTTCCCCGCCCTTGTCCGTGACCGTTCGCAAAAACCCCGCCTCAAAACCGCTCAACGCAATCAAGCCATCCGTGTGATTCTGCACCAGGATTCGTTCTTCCAGCAACGGCCGATTTGGGAACAGCGCAAAACGATCTTCCAGGTCCAACCCCGCCAGCTTGCCGCGAATGACCAGTGTGCCGCCCGACCCGCTGATCTTCACATCCTCAAGGCCCCGGAACGTCTCCACCTTCTGGCCGTCGCTTTTCCGGGCGCTATAATAATAGGGGCCTTGCGCCAGGCAAAGGTCCAGTATTTTATCCTCCAATCGCACCCGCACCTGCCCCTGGGCCAAGCTCACATCCAATTGGTAAGCCGCGTTGGCCAATTCCCGGACCTCGCCGCCGGGAACCTCGGCCTCCGCCGCCTTGACAGCCATCAGCCCCGCTGCAAGCCCCTGCCCGACAATCGCCGCCATTCCCACAAGCTGGAGTCGGTTTGGCATATTAAAATTCAGACGCTGAATCAAGTTGCACTCCCTCAACGCCTTTGTTTTCAACCCAGAATGGCTCACCCGTGGCCGATTGGCAAGGCGCCTATACGCCGCTTTCACCAAAGGGCGCATGACAGAAATCTTCACCTTCCTGGTGGGGCAGCGCCGCCCTGACGACGACATGAAGATTTTGTCCTGCATCCCGCCAAGAAAAAACAGCCCGAATCTGCTTGAGTCTCCTTCGGTTTGCGCTTATAAAGTAATTATGAACAGCACCACAGAGGTAAGCATCCGAGTTTGCGAGGCCCCGTCGGCCGACAAGCCCTCCGGGTCGGGCCGTCGCGCCGCTTTTACTTTGATCGAACTGCTGGTGGTCATCGCCATTATTGCCATTTTGGCCGCGATGCTCCTGCCGGCCTTGTCCAGGGCCAAGCTCAAGGCCACCGAGGCCAATTGCCAGAGCAACCAGCGCCAGTTGATCGAAGCCTTCACGATGTATGCCGGCGACAATCGTGACAAAATGCCGATGAGCGGCGATGGAGCGCTCAACTATTCCGGCTCCGGCTTCTACGTCGAGCCAAACATTCCGGCAGGCACTTCCAAGTCCATCGCCGAACAGGATGTCGCGTATGCGTTGAAAACAACCTGCCCGTTCTTCTCTTATGTGCCCAATTACCAGGCATTTCATTGCCCCAGCGACATGCGCTTCAGATTCCCGGTCGGCGAAGCCTGGGCTTACGTCAGTTACTCCAAGGCCAACGGCATGGGTTACGAATCTTCAGCCTATTACTGGTCCGACCCGGGCACTCCGGGTGAGAACCAGATTCCTTATGTCTTGCTCTCCGCGGTCACTCCGCCCTCGCTGGCGTTTGTCTTCGTCGAGGAAGCCGATCCGCGCGGCTACAACGAAGGCACTTGGGTCGTCAATCGCTCCACCGGCGCCGCCGACTCCGGCTGGGTTGATAATTTCGCCATCTTTCACGGCGTCGTCTCCACCTTCGCTTTTGCCGACGGCCATGTCGTTGGCCACGCTTGGAAGAACCCCAAGCTCATCGCCGCCGAGCAGGAGGTCGCGCAGGGCAACTTCTCCGGCTACTATGCTCCGGGCGGTGACCCGAATGACCCCGACTACGCCTGGATCTGGTTCGGTTACCGCTTCGAGAACTGGCTCCCTCTGCCCTGACTCCGGCGGCACGGCCAAAAACTCCGGCAGACCATTCTATCTTCCTTCTTCCTTCATCCTTCATCCTTCATCCTTCATCCTTCATCCTTCATCCTTCTTCCTTTTCATTGCGGGCTGGTGACGTAAAAACGCCAGTTGTAATTGGAGGCGTTGGTGTCCGCAAATTGCGCCAACCCGTTGCTGTCGGCCAGCACGCTCCCCAAGTCCAGCCAATTCATCAGGTCCGTGCTCCCCTGGAAGTCGAAGCTCTCCCCGTTGGTGCCTTGCGCCTGCAGCAAGACCGTCCCGTCCGACCGCCGTTGCAGCGTGACGGGCGAGTACTTGATGGTCACAATCTCCGTCCCGCCCGCCGCCGTCGTTTCATACCCGGTGACATAGACGTTGCCCTTGTTATCCACCGCGATGGCGTTTCCCGCGTCATCCCCGTTGCCCGGCCCATTGTACCGCTGCAGCCAGATTTGATTTCCATTCGGCCCATACTTGATCGTCACAATGTCATTGCCGGAGTTGGTTCCGGGAGAGTAGCCGGTCACGTAGCAGTTGTTGGCTGAATCCGTTACAATCGAACTGGCCACGCTCACACCGACCGAGGGCTGCGGGTAAAAATTCGTCCATAATGGAGAGCCGTTCGAACCTACCTCGAATGTGCCATAAAAGAAGTTAGGGTAGTCGTTTCCAGCCTTGCCTGTCAAGAATAGATCGCCCGCGTTCCCTAAAGCCAACCCGCTCGATCGACTGGTAAGGTTCTCATTAGGATACGCAATCCATATTAGGTTGCCGGCATCGTCGTATCTAAATGTCTCGTAGCCCGGAGCCGCACCGCCGATAAGGTTAGCCACTAGACAAATATTCTTCCCGATATCAATTGCAATTCCTTCAACCTGCACTGTAGCAATCGGACCACCGCCTTGACTGTTAGCTGCCGTCCAAAGCTGATTTCCATTCTGATCATATTTTACTATAAGCAACTGCTGATAACGAAATCCTTTTTCATTAAAGTATGTATCGGTGCCAGCCACATACACATTGCTACCACTATCCCCAAGCACAACCTGTGACAACACTGGTCCAAGCGGCTCGTTGTATGTAGCTAGCCATAGGTTCGTTCCGCTTGGGCTTAACTTTACTGTGTTGAATCCGGACGCAAAACCCGTTACAACAGGGTTCCCGGCGGCATCCACTGCAACTGCATTACCATCGTAAGGCGCTGTCCAAAGTTGGTTTCCGTTCGTGTCGTACTTTATGGTCAGAGCATTACCCGTGACGATGACATTGTTGCTGTTGTCCAATACAAGCCCTGATGGAGTAGCAGACGGGTAGTTCGTCGAATCGTACGGCGCGACCCAAAGTTGGTTGCCGTTAGGCGCGTACTTGATGGTGACGTAGCCAAGGTTGGAATTGGCGTTTTGGGAGAAACCAGCAACATAGATATTTCCGGTTGAGTCGAGCGCCATTTTGACGGCCTGGTTCGTGCCATTGGTGATGCCGTTGTTGTAGCGAGCGACCCAGGCTTGCTGGATCTGCGCGGTGGCGGGGGAAGTCAAAACAAAGCACAGGAGAGACAGGATGACAGGATTTACAGGATGGAACCTTGTTTCTGGCAATGCGTCAGTGACGGATGGAAAGGTAGGGCGAGACTCTGTCGAGCCGTGACTGTTCCCCAAGAAATCAAGTTCCGGCTCGACGGAGTCTCGCCCTGCCGGCCATGACCGATGCATTACTCTTTCCAAGGGAGGTTTGCATACGCAAGAAATCCTGTTCATCTTGTTCATCCTGTCAAAAAAGGTTGATGATTGGCGCCAACGAACCTGCCACCAGAAGCCGCGCGGCGCAATATTTTCTATTCATAGGGCGAGCCAATCAGAAAAACAGTGCGGGCGCTATGGGGTGTACACCGTATATGAGCGTAACTAATTCAAATCATATATCAAGTGATTTCGTTGCGGCTGGCCTGCTGAAAAATGAGTCCGTAATCATTTTCATGGTTGCCTTTGCAGAGACGGCACGCCGCCGTTAAGAAGGACGAGGCGAACATAAAGATTCCCTCTGCGAGGAACCATCGTCTTGATAGAATGCGCGGAAAAGAGAAATGGCGGAAATTCTTCCTCATTCCATTTCTGCGTGGTCGGCGTGGTCTGCGGTCAATTCAATCTCCGTGGCCAATCCCGCCGGGCAGGCAGGAGTTCACATGCGATTCTCCGCCGGCTCGTCGCGGTGACTGTTCTATCATATTGGCTAACCTGCACAACCGCAGCAACTTACAAACGATGCGTCCAATCAAGGTCTGTTTTTGGCCGAAAAAGAGGGCCATTTTGCAGAAAAACTGGTGTCCCGCGGAAATTATTTTGCACTTTTTTTTGCGTTTTCCCGGTTTTTCGGGATTTTTTCCGTCGCAAGCCGTTGCATTTCAACCACAAGCAGCGCCCAAGACCCTCCAAAAAAATCATACCAAAAACACTACCGTAGGTTTTTCGTTCGTTCCGGGATTTGCCATAATCAGCCCATGAAGGTCGAAATGACAGGCCGGAACGAGGGATGCGATGGTTGGACGGCGATCCAACGCCCTCCCGCCTTGCGCGCGAAGTGCTTTGGAGTGCGGAACGACAGTTCCGCTTTTAGACGCCCGCTGGAAAGCGGCGCTGGCGCTCGCGCAGTCCAAAACCTGCCGGCCTTTCGGGTGCCCATCAAACTTCGCGTCTTCGGGTCCTTGCGCCTTTGCGTTTCTCCAAAATTTGTCGGTCTTTGGGGTGCCCACCAAACCCCATCAAAGCTAATCAAAGCTAATCAAAGTGAATCAAAGTGAAAAAATGCCTTCAACAAAGTTTGATCGGGCCGGCTGGCGGCCGAACCGGCAATTCTTGCCCATCCGGGCCAGGGCATCCGCCTCGGAGGGCGGGCAGGACGCGGCCAATTGAGTTCAATCCAACTTAATTGCACTTAATCAAACCAAAAAAACATAAAATCCGTGAATAATGAAAAAGCAGTGATCGGGGCCGCTTCAGCCTTCAGCCCTCAGCCTTTAGCCTTTCCTCGTTGCGTTGACCCCGCCAAAAACCGGGTTGCGCCCGCCGCCGGGTTCCGGCTGCGCGCCCTCTTGACATTCCGGCGCGAAACTCTTATACCCGCGCCCATGTTTAGCAATAACAGGCTTTCTTTGGTGGCGGCCCTTGCCGTGCTTTTTGCGCCCTTATCGAACTTTGCGGCGCCCGACACCCTGCCCGATGGGTTCTACCGCTATCCCACCATCGGCGGCGGGGCGATCGTCTTTGCCGCCGAGGGGGATCTTTGGAAGGTGCCGGCGGCGGGCGGAATCGCCCTGCGCCTGACGGCTCACGAGGGCGAAGAGGCTTTCCCCAAGCTTTCGCCCGACGGCCGGTTCATCGCTTTCACCGCCCAGTACGACGGCAACGATGATGTCTATGTCATGACGGCCTCGGGAGGCGAGCCGTTGCGGCTGACTTTCCATCCGGCGCCCGACCAAGCCCTGGGCTGGACGGCTGACGGCAAAATCCTCTTTCGCAGCCGGCGCGACACGCCCAACAACGATTTCCGCATTTACAAAGTCTCGCCCCAAGGCGGCTTGCCGGAGATGATCCCTCTGGAGCCGGCGGCTTGGATCAGCTTCGAGCCGGGCGGCAAGCGCGCCGCCTACCAGAAGCTGGGCCTGGAGTTCCATAATTGGAAGCGTTACAAGGGCGGCCAGTCCGAAAAGATTTACGTCGGCACCCTTGACGATTGCTCGTTCAAGCAAGTCACCCCTTATGACGGCAAGAACGCCTTCCCGATGTGGGCCAACGATGGGCGCATCTATTTCGTCACTGACCGTTGGGGCCGCCCCAACCTGGCTTCCATGAAGCCCGACGGCAGCGATGTCAAACGACTGACTTCCTTCGAGGATTACGACGTGCGCTGGCCGGCGATGGGCGACGGCAAGATCGTTTACCAGCACAAAATGGACCTCTGGGTCTATGACCTGGCGTCGGGCCAAAACCAGATCGTGCCCATCCAGCTTCCCAGCGACCGCCTGCAGGTCCGGGAGAAATTCGTTGACCCCAAGGCCTATCTCAAAGGCTGGGCGCTTTCCAAAGACGGTGAGCGCATCGCCCTGGAGACCCGCGGCGACCTCTTCGTGGCGCGCACGCATAAGAAGGGCCTCATTCGCCGGCTCACCGAAGGCAGTGTGTCGCGGAGCCGCGCGCCGGCTTTTTCGCCCGACGGCAAGAAGGTGGCCGCTTGGACCGAGGTGGATGGGGAAGAGCAACTGCTGCTCCACGCCGCGGACAATTCCGAGCCGCCCAGGCAGGTCGGGGCCATGCCGCCCGGATGGCATTTCGGACCCGCCTGGTCGCCCGACGGCAAGCGCATCGCCTGGGGAGACCAGAACTACCAGATTCAGGTCACCGACGCCGCCAGCGGCCAAAGCACCGTGGTGGACCGCGGCGAGTGGGAAATCAGTCATTACGTCTGGTCGCCCGACAGCCGTTATCTGGCTTACGAGCTGCTGCAATCAAACCTCTTTACCCAGGTGCGCCTGTGGGATAGCCAGTCCGCCAAGATTTATGAGGCGACCGAGCCGGCTTACAACTCGTCCTTCCCGGCGTGGGACCCCAAAGGCAAGTACCTCTACTTCCTCTCCGACCGCTTTATCAACCCTTTCCTTGACCGGTTCGAGGCCCGGTTCATCGTGGACTACGCGACGCTGCCCTGTGTTTTGGCATTGCAGGCCGACTCGCTCCTCCCCTTTGCGCCCAGAGGAGATACCGACCCCGAAAAGCCAAAGGACAAAAAGGACCTCAAGGATGCCAAAGACAAAGATAAGGATGCCAAAGAAAAGGAGGAGGAAAAGGTGGAGCCGATCCGCATTGATTTCGAGGGCTTGATGGACCGCTTCGTCCAGGTGCCCGTCGCCCCCGCCAATTACTCCGATCTGACGGCCTTGGAGGGTAAACTGCATTGGCTCAATTCTCCCAGCCGCGGCGTGATGCCCTACGATTCCGATGACCCCGAACATGAGCCGGGCGCCGAGTTGCAAACCTACGAAATTGAAAAGGAAAAGCTTTCCACCCTCGCCTCCGGCGTCAAGGCCTACGCCCTCTCGCTGGACCACAAGGTCCTGGTTTATGAAACCAAAGACGGCTTCGTGCGCGTCGAGGCGGGCGCGACCGCGGCGCCCAAGGACGACGAGGCCAAGGAGGCGAAGGTTGATCTTTCCGGCTGGTCCTTGAGCGTCAACCCGCGCGCGGAATGGAAACAGGAACTCCATGAGGCCTGGCGATTGATGCGCGATTTCTTCTATGACCCCAAAATGCACGGCGTGGATTGGGAAGGCGTCTGGAAGCAATACGGCTCCCTGGCCGACCGCATCAGTTCGCGGGGCGACCTGGCCGATTGCCTGGGTGAGATGTTCGGCGAATTGAATGTCGGCCACGCCTACCACGGCGGCGGTGACATCCGTTCGGGCAAAAGGGTGGGAACGGGCTTGCTGGCAGCGGATTTGCGCTACGACGCCGACAGCGGCTTCTGGCAGATCCAGAAAATCTATCGAGGCGACTTCCCCATGCCTGACTGGACTTCGCCCCTCTCCCGGCCCGACCTCCACGTCAAACCCGGACAGTGGCTCGTGGCCGTAGATGGCAAACCGCTGGCCAAAGGGGAGGATTACCTCAAGCGCCTGGCCAATCGCGCCGGCCAGGAAGTCGAGCTTTCCATCAGCGACACCCCCAGCGCCAAGGATGCCCGGCGCATTGTCGTCAAGACCGTTGCCGAAGACACCCGCATCCGCTACGCCGACTGGGTCCGCGAGAATCGCGAATATGTCAACAAGAAAAGCAACGGCCAGATCGGCTATATCCATTTGTACGACATGAGTGGCCGCGGCCTGAGGCAGTTCGCCCGCGATTACCCCTCCCAATGGCGCAAACGGGGCCTCATCATGGATGACCGCTGGAACCATGGCGGCGACGTCGCGGCCATGATCCTCTCGCAACTGGACCGGAAGATTCTGGCCGTCGGCGGCACCCGCCACGGCAACGTGGATACCGTCCCCTCCCATGCCTTTAACGGTTACATGGCTTGCCTGATCAACCGGCAAGGCGGCAGCGATTGCGAGACCTTCGCCCTCGGCTTCAAACAATTCAAGCTGGGACCCGTCATCGGCACCCGCACTTGGGGCGGCTGGGTCGGCATCCGCGGTGACAAGCCTCTCCGCGACGGCGGCATGATCACCCAACCGGAATTCGGCGGCTGGGACCCCAAGGGCAAGGACTGGATCATCGAGGGCCACGGCGTGGATCCGGACGTGGAACTGGACCTCAACCCGGATGGATTGCTTCACGGCAACGATGTCCAACTGGACCGTGCAGTAGATTATCTAATGCAGCAGATTAGCAAAAATCCGCGCGACCTCCCACCGCCTCCGCCGATCCGGCCGCGTCCGCTCCAGCCGGTGCCATAGCCGCATGCCTCATGGGCCGCGGATGTCCAGGAATCGGCCGATCCCTTGGCGCCTTCGCTAAATGGCGACGGCGCGCCTGAAGGCCTTCTTGTCCGCGTGACGGGCTTTGTCAGCCAGCATCCTCTCTTTGGCGCCGCGGCTCCTCTGGCGCTTCTGCCGGCGGATTTTCTCGACACGGGCTTGCTCCGCCGCCGCTTGCCCGGTCCGCAGATTTTCAATCTTGTCCAGCAGCAGCCGCCGCGCGATGAAACGATTGAGCCCCTGTTGGCGCGTGGTCTGGCACTTCACTTGCAGGCGGGTCGGACGGTGGAGCAGCATGACGCACGTGGCCGTCTTGTTGACATTTTGGCCCCCATGCCCGCCCGATCTCACAAAAGTCTCTTCGATGTCGGACTCTCGCACCCCCAAGGCGGCCATCCGCTGGGCCAGTTGCTGTTCCTTTTCCGGATTGACAGGAAACGCCGTCATGACCGCAGTCTGGCAGAACGCGCCGGGAATCTCAAGAAGCCGCCAAGTCGGGTTAGCCGGGCGCAAGAGCGCTCGGCCAGGCCCTCGGCCGCCAATAAAACATTGATGATCTTGAGGGGAGGGGGTTTAATGCTCCTGAAAGACCAATCACGACTTTATGGAGATACGCAAAAACATTACCGGAGAATGTCACGAGTTGATGGTGTCGGGCCGCATTGACGGGGCGGGCGCCAACGCCCTGGAAGTGGAAGTCCTCGCTGCCGTCCGCGCCGGGGCCAATCCGCTCTACGTCAACCTGGCGGAAGCCACCTTCCTGTGTTCGGCCGGCATCCGCGTGTTGATGCAATATTGGCGCCAGATGAAGAACAACCAACGCACCCTGCTGGTCACACGGCCGACGCCGGAGGTGCTCTCGGTGCTGGAGCTGACGGGTTTCAAGGATCTCATTGTCGAAAAGGCCTGACCTTCGCTCCCTGAAAGTGGGGATGTTTCCCCTTGGAACTGATCCTGCAAAATCGCACGGAGGAAAAAGAGCGCCTGCGGCCGGCGCTGGAGGAATTTGCCCGCCGGCATCGCCTTCCTCCAGCCGTCCTGCAGGCGGCTGACGTTGCTCTTGAGGAGCACGTCACCAACGTCATCGCTTACGCGTACAAAGATGTGGCGCCGCACGAAATCCGGATTCGCCTGGCTCTGGAAAACCAGAGCTTGCAGATCGAAATCGAAGACGATGGCCGTCCCTATGATCCGTTGTCCCGGCCTCCGGTGGATACCTCGGTGCCGCTGGAAGAAAAACCCATCGGCGGCCTGGGCATCCACCTTATCCGGAGCCTCATGGACGAAGTGGATTACCGGCGGGAAGCCGGGAAAAATATTCTCCGGATGACCAAACGGGTTTGAGCGCCCTGGCGCGCTCAATGGAAACGCGCTTCCACCAGGGAAAAGTCGTCCTCCAAGGTCTCCCCGCCGCGCAATTGCTGGGCTTGCCGCAATCGCTCTGCCGGGCGCAGCGCCACAACCTCCGGTAAAGCAAAGCTGGCGACAAATTCAGCCCAGGTGCCGGTTTGCCCGTTGTCACGCAGAATTTCAAAGACGCCGTCGCTTAACACCAGCAGGCGCGTCCCCGGTTCCACCGGCTGCACGGCCTCGGTAAAGGACGGTTCCTCCAGGCATCCGATCGCCGGCGAAGGTGTCCGGAGCGCGGTCAGGAGTGGCGCGGGCGAACCCGTGGCGCCCAGCAGCAAAGCGGGCGGATGGCCGCCGCTGGCGTACACCAGTTCCCGTTGCTGCCGCCGATAGACCCCGAACCATATTGTGAAATAGAGCTGGTTCTGTTTTTCCGTCTGGTAGGTCCGGTTCAGCGCGGCGAGCACCAGGGCGGGCTGGCGGAAATCCACTCCGGGCAGCGTTTGCGCGCGCAAAGTGTTGAGCACCGAGACCGAGAGCAAAGCCGCGCCAACCCCGTGCCCGCTGACATCCAGGAGATAGATCGCCAAATGGTCTGGATCAACCCAATGATAGCCGAAGGCATCGCCGCCCAATTGTTCGCCGGGTTGGAAGCACCACTCGGTTTCCACGGGGGTGGTCAGCGGTGGAGGAAGCAGCGAGCGCACGTAGGCGGCGGCTTCGGCCAGTTCCGACGCCAGGCGCTTCTGGCTTTGCAGCAGAGCCTCGTAGGTCCGTCGTTCTTTGTCGCGGAGCCATTTCTTCTCCAGGCACGCCCCGATGCGCGCCCGGAGGAAGACCGGACTGAACGGCTTGGCCACGTAATCCTCCGCGCCCAGTTCGATGCAGCGCGCGATGCCGCCTTCCTGATCCAGGGCTGAGAGCATGATCACCGGGATCTCGCGCAATCCGGGATCGGATTTCATCTTGAGCAGGACCTGGTAGCCATCCAGGCCCGACATGATGAGATCCAGCAGAACAAGGTCAAAGGCGGAGGAACGGAGCAGGCGGAGGGCATCAACGCCGTTGGCCGCCAATTGAACCGTGTAGCCGTCGCGCTGCAACCGCCGGCCCAGCATGTCACGATTGGACTCGTCGTCGTCCACCACCAGCAGCCGGCCATGCACCGCCACAGTGTGCTCCATCGCGCGCGACACGGGAGATTGAAAGGTGATTCCCGGAGGCAGGATTCTGGAGCTTGCAAAATCGGACGGGAGCGCCGAGGCGGCGTCCGTGCCGCTGCCGGTGGGCAGCAGATGTTCCTCCATCAACCCCAGCCAGGATGAAGCCGCGTCGCGGATCTTGCGCAAATCGGCCAGGTATTTCTTGCGGCCGGTTTCTTCGGCCTGCTCCTGCAGCATCTCGCTGTAACCGATGATCTGGTTGACCGGCGTGCGCAAATCGTGACAAAGCCGGTGAACATCGCCCCGCTTGGTCTCGAAAGTCTCCTCGTCGAAATACTCGGCGATCAAGGCCAGCAACTGGCGGCCGCCAGCGTGAATTTTGGCCAGGTCCGGCGCGAATTCCCGGGGGAGGTGCGCGTCCTCCTGGAGCATTTCGCAATAGCCCAGGATGTGATTGATGGGCGTGCGCAGATCATGGCGAATTTTTGAGAGATCGAGCCTCGGAGAAGCCATCGCCGGCCCGGCCGGAACAGGCCGCTTTGGCGGGCGGGTCCGATGGCGCGCGCCGGCATTCTTCAATGATTTTGGTTTCGCGCGGCGGCTCATGCTTGTCCTGCCGCGCCTAACAGCGCATCAATCTTGCCCAGCAGGCGCGTTATTTCAATGGGCTTGGTATCGTAATCATCACACCCGGCTTCCCGCGCCTTGCGCTCGTCGTCCGCCATCGCGTGCGCTGTCAAGGCGATGATTGGAATTTGCCGGGTCTGCGCACCGGCTTTCAACCGCCGGGTGGCCTCCCATCCGTCCACCACCGGCAGGCTCATGTCCATGAGGATCAAGTCCGGCCTTTCTGCTGCGGTGACGTCAATGGCTTGCTGGCCGTCCACTGCCATCACGACTTGATGGCCCTTGCGTTCCAATCGCCGTGAGAGCATGTCGCGGTTCATTTCGTTGTCTTCAACCAAAAGGATTTTTGCCATGGGTTCCGAGGGTCAAGCGTTTAGAGATCGCGATCTGTTTTGCCAGCCAGCAATTCGCGGACCAATTCCAATACCTGCCTCTGGCTGGCGGCGCCCTTTTGGATGATCCGCTGCACTCCGCCATTGAGCCGCCGGCGGTCTTCCTCCGTCAAATCCTTTGCCGTGATGACAATGACGGGAATGTGCTGGCTGTCCGGCCGTCGCCGCAAGGCCTCCATGAATTCAAACCCATCCATCTCCGGCATCATCAGGTCCAACAAAATGAGGGCGGGAACGCCGCCGTCCAGCTTCGCCAAGCCGACTTTGCCGTTCTGTGCCTCCGCCACCTGCCAGCCGTCCTTCTCCAAGGCGCGCCGCAACATTTCCCGCGTGGTGGCGTCGTCTTCAATGACCAACACCTTCTGCGGAGCGGCAGCCTTGCGGTATTTCTCCAACACCTGATGTAACCGCTGAAAATCAATCGGCTTGGTGAAGTAGTCCGCCGCGCCCAGGGCGAAGCCCATCTGCTTGTCATCCACGATGGTCAGCATGATCACGGGAATACCCGCCAGGGCCGGGTCCGCTTTCAACGCCGTCAACACTGCCCAGCCGTCAATATGCGGCATCATCACGTCCAGCGTGATCACCGCCGGTTTGAGTTGCCTGGCCAGTTCCAGACCGCGCTGGCCATCGGCCGCGACTTCCACGCGGAATCCGTCTTTCTCCAGCGAACGCCGCATCAAATCATGCACGGCCGGATCGTCGTCAATGACCAGCAGCGTCGTGGCGGATGCGGGCAGCCGGGTTGACGGAGCCAGTTGAAAGTCCTTGGACGAAAGCTGCGCCTGGGACGATGCTTCAGCCACGTTGGCGGGCAGGGTGATGGTGAAGGTGCTGCCTTTGCCGTGCTCGCTCCGCACGGTAATGTCCCCTCCCATCATCTGGCAAAACTTGCGGCTGATCGCCAGGCCCAGTCCGGTGCCGCCGAACTTGCGGCTCGTCGAAGCGTCCGCCTGCGTGAAGGCCTGGAAGAGTCTGGACAATTGCTCGGGCGTCATCCCGATGCCCGTGTCGCTCACCACGAAACTGAGAGCGGAGGGTTGAGTGCCGGCAGTGGGCGATCCATTTTCCCTGACTTCCAATCGAATCACCCCGCGCTCGGTGAACTTGCTGGCGTTGCTCAGGAGGTTGAACAACGTCTGCCGCACTTTCGTCACATCCGCGCGCATGGCGCCCAGGTCCGCCGGGCAATCCACCTCCAGCCTATTCCCATTTTTGGTGATAAGCGGCCGCACCGTCGCAGCCACTTCCGCCACCACTTTGGCCACATCGAAGTCCTCCAGGTAAAGCGTCATCTTGCCGGCTTCGATCTTGGAGAGATCCAGCACGTCGTTGATCAGGCCCAGCAGATGTTTGCCGGCCCCGTGAATCTTTTCCAGGTCCGGGATAAACTCCGGTTGTTTGAGGTCTTCGGCTTCCTCCTGCAACATTTCGCTGTAGCCGATGATGGCGTTGAGGGGCGTGCGCAACTCGTGGGACATGTTGGCCAGAAAACTGCTCTTGGCTTTGTTCGCCTCGTCGGCCGCTGTCCGCGCTTCTTCCGCCGTTGCGCGCGCCACGTCGAGCTGGCGGTTGGACTCGGCCAGGGCGGCAGCCTTGGCCTCGATGGCGAGCCGGGATTCACGTTCCTGGGCATGCATCAGTTCCCGCAGGCGCTCGGCCTCGCGCCGCTTGCGCCCATAGAGCCACCGGGCCACGAACGCCCAGCCCATCAAACCCACCACTCCGCCCCAGAGTGGCAGCATGATACGAGGGTTGGCGTGCCAGGGCAGGACGACATCCAGCACGGCCAGGGTTGGCTTGGAGTAGTTCAAATCGCGATCAATGAACTGCACCGCCAGCGTCCAGGGGCCCGGTTCCGTGAAGGACTGCTCGAACTGCGTCGCGGTGCATGGCGGATTCCACCCTTTCTTGAAGTCGCTCTCGGTGCGTCGGCCTTTTACCAACTGCCAGCGGTACTGCCGCTTCTCCGGGGCCGTGCGGAATTCGACCACCTTGAACTTGAAGGTCACCCGCTGGCCGGTGGTAATCGGCGGCAGCGTGGCCGCATCGGTGTAATCACGATCGGTCTGGACGGTGACGGTGGGCGAGCGAGGCGTGCGCGTGCTCTTGCGGTAACGGGCCACGCCCTTGTTCCAGGTGCCGAACCAGAGCGTGCCATCGCCGACGGGATGAACCCGATTGACGAGGTTTTCGGGCAGGCCGTCGCGTTCGTCGAGGATGGACCAAGCGGTGCCATCGGTCAGGAAAACCCCTTCTGCTGTGGCAACCCAGACCAAGCCCCCCCGGTCGCGGGTGACATCGAAGCATCGCAAGGAGTTCAGGCGAGGAAGATCGGCCGGCCAGGAATCGAACTCCTGTCCGTCAAAACGGGCCATACCGCTCATAGTGGCGGCCAGCAAGGATCCATCCGGCATCGGTTCAAGGCCGCGGATATCATTGACTGGCAGGCCATTGGTGGCAGTGAAACGCGTGAAATTGGAGCCGTCGAAGCGGAGGACTCCTCCCTGCGGTCCTCCGAACCACATGACGCCGTTGGCGGCGGCCTTGGCAAGCAACACCCGGCCAATGTCGTGGTCCGGAGTCGGTGGTCGTCCGAAACGATACGCGCCCTTGTCCGTCCCATACCACAGGTCCCCGGTGGCGGAGCGGGCCAGAGTGTTGGCCGGGCCGGAACTTTCGAGCATAGTAAACTTGGGACGCACGCCCAAGGGATTGTTGGGCGCATAACGGGCCACGGCGGCTTCGCCGTCGCCGACCAGCAGAGACCCGTCGGAATCGGTTACGAGCGTGGTCGGATTTCCGCCGGGCAACCCGTCAGCCTGCGTCACTTTGAGAATTCCTTTGCCGTCGTACCGGGAGAGCTTCCCCGGAGTGTTCATTGAACCGGTCATAAACCATGTGTTGCCATCCCGGGTGGAAGCAATCCCCCAAATGGCGCCCGCATCCAGGCCATCGCTTCCAGCAAAGGTGGCCATCGAATCAAAATCGAAGCGTGAAACGCCGATGCTCGTTGCGGCCCAGACATCACCCGAATCATCAATGTGCAGGGCCTGGACCATGTGGCTGGCCAGTCCGTCGGCGATGGTGAAGTTGACAAACGACTTGCCATCGTAGCGCGAGAGACCCGTCGGCGGCGGGTTGCCAAAGCTGTTTGGCGGGCCTGCCGCGAACCACATTGAGCCGGAGCGGTCCTGAGCAATCGCCCAGACGTAGTTTTCCGGCAGGCCGTCCTGCATGGTGAAGGTGGTGAAAGCTTTTTTGCCCAACGGGGCGGCTGCCGGGTCATAGCGGGAGACCCCGCCTCCTTCGGTGCCAAACCACACGGTCCCATCGGCAGCCTGAAAGATGGAAACCACCGTCCCCCGGGCCAGGCCATCCCGGCTGGTCCAACGGGCCAGGCTGGAGCCGTTGGTCGTTCCCTGGCCAGTGGAATACCGACGAACTCCGTCGGAGGATCCCACCCACATCGCGCCGGAGGGGTCGCAATAGAGCGAATATATGTCGAGGTGTTCAAGCTCCTTGAGGACGCGCATTTCCTTGCCCAGCGGCCCCGTGTCGTCGTCGTCGAAACCCCACAATCCAACCAGGTTTGCTTCCTTTCCAGTCAGCTTGGCGAACACGTTTGAACGGATCTGCTCCCCGGTGCGTGCGGTGTTCCAGAGGCGAACGTCGGCGAGCCGGCCGGGGAAAAAATCGTTTGCGCGCCCGATCCAGCGGACGGGAGAGACGGGCACGGCGCTGACTCTGTTGGAGTGAACCAAATTGCCGTTGACGTAAATCCGCCAGGCAGCGCCATCATAAGCGGCGGCGACATGGTTCCATTTTCCAAGGGTCAGGACATTTGCAGGGGTGGTGGCGGAGAGCCAATTGGCGCCATCGCCGAATCCGTACTGCAGGGCAGTCTTCTGGTGAACGGAGAGGCAGGGCGCCCGGACTTTGTCGGCAGGCCCGGAATAGAGGTCCGGCGTACCGCCCACGAATCCATGGTCTCCGTCGTCAATGTCCGAGGGAACGAACACCCAAGCTTCGGCGGTGAAGTGTTGGCCGAGGCTGACGCCTTTGGGGCCGAGGTCCACATAGCCGTTCTCCCCGTCCAAGTGGAGAGTTCTTCGCAGGGCCGCCGCCGTGGGGCGTGCGCTTTGGGTGATAGTGGCATCGCCTTTGAGAAGGCCATCATGCCCGCCGGGTCCCAAGTCCTTGACGACGCCATTGGTGGCGGTGTCGAAATTCCATAGGGCGGCCAGCCCTGGTTCCTTGCCGGAGAGCTTCTGGAAGAGATTCTGCTGAATTTCCTCTTCCGTGCGCGCGACACTCCAGACGCGGAACTCATCAATTTGCCCCACAAAACCGGTCGGCGCCTCATTGGTGGTCACTCGTTGGCCAATGAAGTTCCGCACGCCATTGCGCAAGGCGCTGAAACTGCCGCTGTAACCGTAGCTGCCCAGCAGCGTGCCGTTGAGATAGAGTTTCATCCCACCTTTGCCGGAAACAGCGGCGACGTGGCACCATTCTCCCGGGAACAAAACGCCGGGGACCACGATCTGCTGAAAACCCGTCTGCGCATCTTGAATGACAAACCAAAGATTCCTGCCGTGGAAAGTTGACAAGGTTATGTCCCGGCGTGCATCCCCATAGTTGAACAGGCGCTTGGGGGACCCATCGCATGTGTCCCACCTGACCCAGGCCTCCACCGTGGCTGCATCAAGACCGTTGAAAATATCCGGTGGCAACTCGACATAACTGTTGTCGCCCTTGAGTTGCAGGACCGTTTCAAGGGTCGTCGTCTGCAAAGTCGCCGTCGGGCCTTGGGCGGCGATAAGACTGGTGTGGCCGATGAGCCTGCCCCAAGGGCCGCCGGGCACCGAGTTGCTGACCACGCTTCCGGCGAAAGGAACGAGGTTGCTTCCCTCGAAAATGGCCAATCCGTGCGGGGTGCCGGCCCACAACCGGCCCAGACGGTCCCTGGCCAGCGATCTGACATAATTGTCCGGCAGCCCATTGGTGGTGGTGAGAGTGGTCAAGGGTTGCCCCTGGTTGCCTGCCTCGTAACGGCAAAGGCCCTGGCTGGTGCCGAACCACATCACGCTGTTGGTCTCCGCGGCAATGGCGGTGACCCGGCCGTTAGGCAGACCATCCTTGTGGGGCAGTGAGAAAAAGTCCCGGCCATCAAATCGCGAAACGCCTCCTCCGGTGCCGAACCATAGGGCGCCATCGGAGGCCTGGAAACAGGAGGTCACAAAGTCCTCCGCCAGCCCATGCACGTGCGAGAAATTCTGCCAGCGCCCCTTCTTGAAGGGGGCCAACTGGAAGTCCAGGTTCCCCAGCGAACCGTTCTCGACCACCGTGATTTCGCGCCCATCGTCGCGATAAACCAATCCGCCCGGAACATGAGCGCGCAATTGATAGCGGCCCGGGGCCAACGTCCCGAAGCGGTAAACACCGTGCTCATCGCTCATGGTGGTGGCCAGCGGAGGCGCCTTTGGCTGGTGAAAAAAAACGCGGGTGGGGACAATTTCCCTGGGCCGCCCCTCCGGCGCCCACCAAAACTGGCATCCGTTCCAGCCTTCCTGGTTGATGTAGTCCACGAGCAACCGGTGATCGCCGGCGGGCAAGTCCAGCACGGCTGATTTCTCCGTCCAAGGCTTGGGTTCGCCGGTATCAATCACCATCTGGCCATCTACGAACACGCGCCCGGCATCCTCGGCCCCCAGCGTCAGTACGAAACGCTTGGGCTGCTCAAGCCGAAGCAGGCCGGTCCAACGGGCATAAAACTGGCCATTGCGCTCGGCGCGACCGAGCGAAGGACCGCCGTTGACGCGCGGAAAATCAATGACCGGCTCCGAGCGAATGGATGTGGGGCGCGCGTCCGCCGGCATTTCCGGGATGCGGTCCGGTTGGCTGGCCAACTGAAAATACTCACCCAACAACCCCGGCTTTTCCGTTTGCGCCTCCCCGGCTGTTGGAGCAACGGGCACCGCCTGCACCACCACGGAGGCCAGCGGGCTGTCGTCCAGCGCCAGCACTTTGCCCGAGACGCTGGAGAGATCGCGCAAGGTCAGGTTGACCGCTTGCTCGCCCGCGCGCGTCACCACATTGGTCGGTCGGCAGGCCAGTTCTCCGCGCCGCGCTTCCAGGGTCACGGTTTGCCCGGGCATCGGTGTCACGACGAGAAAAGCGCCGGCGGAATCCGTTGTGTTGGTGGTGCTGGAGCCGTCCTGGCGCCTGGCCAGCACGTTGATTCCGGCCAGCGCCCGTCCGTCCATGTCAGTCACCGTGCCGAACACGCTGGCCGGGATGACCAGATTTTCCGCCGCCGGCAGGGAGACGGCTGGGAAGTCGGCCTCGTTCTTGAGAGTGCCGTCAAACCGATGCGGAGAGGCGTCGCGCCCCGGTTGGTTGGGGTCATCGAAATTCCATAGGGCCGCCAAGCCCTCCTCGTTGCCGGTCAGCCGCCGGAACATGTTCCGGCGAATCTCTTCCGCGGTGCGCTCGGTGACCCACACCCGCACCTCGTCCATCTGGCCTTCCATGTTGCCCCACCCGCCGCTGTCCCAAGCGCTCTTGCCCAGATAATGGCGTTGGCCGTTCTTGAGCGCCGAGAAGCTGCCGGTGAACCGGTCGGCGTACACCAGCGTGCCGTTGAAATAGAGCTTGAGGCCACCCTTGCCCGTGACCATGGCGATATGACACCATTGATTTGTTTGCAGAAGGGCTGCCAGACCGACGTGCGTTTCATTGACCGCAAAGACGCTCGCTTCAAGAAGAGGGGTGGTGCCCAAGCACCTGATGAAAATATCCGCTTCCTTTCCCCCGTAGTCATAAAAAGTGAAATTGTCAGCCAGGCGACTCCATAACACCCAGCCCTCGATGGTGGCCTCGTCCAGTTCATTGAAGATCTGGCCCGGCAATTCGATGTAGCCACGCCTTTTATCCAGGCTCAATACGCGGTTGGTTCCCGCAGCCCCAGCAGGCGGCCCAGCGACACGATGTCTGACCGGGAGTTGAAAGTTCACTTCCGACCGATCCGCTCCAGCCTGCATCACGATGGGTTCGCCCTCATCGAACCAGACCCACCCCGACGGGGACTGCGCCCGCAGCACGTATTGGCCCGGCATGACCCCCCGGAAATGATACCGGCCGTCGCCGTGCGTCAAGGCGATGGCGATGACTTTGTTCGTGTCCACCAAGGCCGGGGGGTTCGGCTCATGGCCGGAGTTTGGAGTTCGGACTTCGGATTTGAAGAGCTGCACCTGCACCGCCGCCAGCGGCTTGCCGGCGCTATCGCTGACCCTGCCCAGCAGCACGCTGCCCGGCGGTGCCAGCCCCAACTCCGGCTCCTGCAATCCCGCGGGTGTCGGGAGTTGGGCCGAAACAACGCGGGCGTGGCCTCGTAGTGTGCCATCGCGCCCGTTGGTGGATGCATCGCGAGCGGTGCCATCGGCAAAATTCCAGAGCGCCAGCAAGCCCGCCTCTCCGCCCGTGAGGCTCTTGAAAAGGTTGCTTTTGATTTGCTCCGCCGTGCGTTCGCCCGCCCAAAGACGCACCTCGGCCATCTGGTCGTTGAGATCGGTGTCCTCACTGGCGTTCGGTGCGCCCCTGGTGACGCTGCGACCGAGGTAGTTCTTGCGTGGGGGCAATGCGCCGGGCTTCCAATCGAAGCGGGCCTCGTTTGCGGAAAGCAGCGCGCCGTTAAAGTAGAGCTTGGAGAAATTTGTGCCCGCCACCACCGCCAGATGCACCCACTGGTTGGTGAATAGAACATTGGGCACCCGGATCGCGTAGAGATCGTCGAACCCGGGAGCACGATAGTGATCAACTTGCACTGTCGCTGACGGCCCTGGATGTTCGGCGCCGCGGTTATTCAGGCAGATCTGCAGCGAGGCGTCGGCAACGTCGAAGAACCGGCTATACACTCCGAACTCGCACCACTTCATCCACCCCTCGACCGTGACCACCGCGTTGGTGAAGAGGTTCGGCGGCAATTCGACGCAACTGTTCGTGCCGTCGAGATCGAGGACGTGGCGGGTGAGCCCACCGCCGCTCAACGGCGGCGCAGGCGCGGCCAACGCTTGAGAGTCGGAAGTTGAGGTTTGGGCTGGAGCGGGCGCTGGCAGGACAGAGGAGACGAAGAGAAGCACCAGCAACAAACAAAGGGCCGGCCGCCGCAAAAGCAGCCGGCCTGAAGATCGGCCTGCAACAATCCCTCTCATGGCTTCACTCTCGTAATAGTGGCTTGAAAACTCCACAGTTTAGCGCAGGTCCCCACCTTTGGCAATGCCTGATGAAAAACATGCCTGATGAAAAACAGCCGTCGTGCCAAAGTTTGATCTTGCGCGCCCCTGGGCGCGTCCGTAGATTGGACGTTGACGAGGCTGGGGTCGTAGCTCAGTTGGTAGAGCACCACAATGGCATTGTGGGGGTCAGGGGTTCGAATCCCCTCGGCTCCACCAGTCTTCGCTCGCGGCGAAGGTCAGTGCTTGGGCCGGAGCAAAACGGCCTTCTTGTTCGTGCCCTCCACTTCCACGCTGGTGGCCTCGATGCCCGGATCGTCTTTCAAGGAGTTATAGATGATGCGCCGGTCAAAGGCGCTCATCGGCTCCAGTTCCACGATGTCGCCCCAGCGGCGGACCTTCTCGGCTGCGGCTTGGGCTTTCTGCACCAGCGCTTCGCGCGCCTTGGCCCGGTAGCCGCCCACGTCAATGAGCACCTTGGGTGTGGTCTGGTCCTGTTGGAAGAGCATGCGGTTGGTGATGTATTGCAAATCCGATAACGTCTGGCCCTGCCGTCCAATGAGGCGGCCGGTATCGTCGGCCTTGACGTCAAGAAACACGCCGTCGTCCAGGGGATGCTCTTCGACGGTGGCCTCAAAACCGAGTCGTTTGAGGATTTCTTCCAGAATGGCTTTGGCTTGTGCTGGCATAGTGTCCAAGTTTCCTTACCGGCGCATTATAGGCCGCGCGCCGGCCGGGGGCTACTTTTTTTTCATCACCGGCGCCGGGGCGGGCGCGGCGGCCGGGTCGCCCGTGGCGGAGGTCAGTCTCAATTGCAGGATGCTCAGGAGGTTCTGCACTGTCCAATAAAGGGTCAGGCCGGCGGCCATGCGGTAAAAAAAGAGGATGAACATCAAGGGCATGTAACGCATCAGCTTTTGCTGCCCCGGGTCCATGCCGGGGGAGGGGGGCATCATGTGCGACTGCCAGAGTTGTGTCGCCCCCATGATGAGCGGCAGGGGGTTGACGGGGAAGCCGCCAAGGGAGGCGACGGTGTCGGGCTGCGACAGGTCGAAGGCCCAGAGAAAATGGGCGCCGCGCAGTTCGATGGCGCCGCGGAGCATGTAGTAAAAGCCGAAGAAAACGGGCAGTTGGAGCAAGGTGGGCAGGCAACTGCCCATCGGGTTGAGCTTGTGCTGCTTGTAAAACTCCATGGTCTTTTCGTTGCGCTTGGCCGCGTCGTCCTTGTACTTGTCGGCAATGGCCTTGAGCTGGGGCTGGAGGGCCTGCATCCGTTTTTGGCTTTTGGTGCTGGCGTTGGTCAGCGGCCAAAAGAGGAACTTGATGATGATGGTGATGCCGATGATGGTCAGGCCGTAGGGCAGGCCCATGTCGTGGAGGCCGTTCATGGAGCGGAGCAGCAACTTGGAGAAGAAGCCGAAGAGTCCGCCGAAATCCATGACCGCATCCAGTTCGTTGCCCATCCTTTGGGCGATCTCCGCCAGACGCTTGTATTCCTTCGGCCCCGCATAGATTTGGTACGCAGTCTCAACACTTTGGCCCGGCGCCAGCGTGGTCGCCGGATAAACCAGCGCCGTCTGGTAGCCGTTGGTCAGTAACGCCGTCATGGAATTGGTCGGGCCGTTGGTGTCCGGCGCCGGCACGCGGATTTTATCAATGACAACGGCCGGGGCGGGATTGGCAGGGATGACGGCCAAAGCGAAGAATTGATTGTGAACGGCGGCCCAAAAGACGTTGCTGGCGCCTTCCTGGTATTGCCAGCGCGGCACGCCCGGGAAGCAGCCCAAGGTGCGGTTGGCAAACCAACTGTCCTTGATGTCCTGCGCTTTGATGCCGTTGTACCAGAATGCCCCCATGGCCGTTGGATCATCCAGCGGGCCGATGGCGGTGGCCGTGCCCGCGATCACCTGGTGGGAAGGGAGGCTCAAGGGCTGAGTGGACGTGTTCTCCAGCCAGAGGCGCGCCTTGAAAAGGTGGTTGGTGCTTATCTCGAATTCCTTCACCACCCGCAGGCCGTTGGTCAGAATTCTCTCGGCGCGGACGACTGCCCCCGCCCGCGTGAGGGTGAAATCGTCGTCTCCCGCCAGCGCGTCGTCCACCAGGGCCAGCACGGGCAGCGGGGCGTTATGATTCAAAGAGGCCAGATTGGTCTCGGACGCCGGCGCGGCTCCGCGCCGGATCACCGCCGGATAACTCTTCAAATCCACCGTCTTGAGGCCGCCGCCGCGCGTGGTGAAATTCCAGACCAAATCGGCGTTGGACACCGTCAGTATCTCTTCTGGGGCCGAGGGCTGCCTCCGCGCCGGCGCGGGCGCGACACTGGACGGTGGCGGGAGGGCTGCAAGGGCGTTCGTGGCCACGGTTTCGACATTGGCCGCCGGCAGCGGCGCAAGGGGCATCGGCTTGGGCGGAAAGTAATAGTCCACCACCTTGAACATGCCAAAGACCAGGCAGACGGCAACGGCCAAAATAATGAGAGATTTACGATCCATGACACATTCCCGACGGGTGATCCTTCAAATGCGGCCGCCGCCATCGCAACGGGGCGGCCGGCGGCGGGTCTTCCCCGCAATCGCCCCACGGACGGCAACGGCAAAGCCGCCGGGCAGCCAGCCAGCCGCCGAGGAGCGCGCCGTGGAGGCGGATGGCTTCATAGGCGTATTGCGAACAAGTCGGAGTAAAACGGCAGCGCGCCGAAGGCCCGAAAATGGCCGGCAGCACCGGCGAGAGGACCTTCCGGTAAAGGCGGATGAGAAAAAGCAATGTGAATTGGACGATGTTCATGCGCCGGATGGGTCCAGCCGCGCCTGGCGCAGCACCCGCATCAAGTCGCTTTCCACCTCCGCCAGCTTCTTGCCGGCGATGGACGGGCGGGCGACGAGAACCAAATCCACCGCCTGCGCCAACTCGCGCTGGTGAAGGCGGAAGCTCTCGCGCAAAAGGCGGCGGGCGCGGCTGCGGGCGACGGCGCCGCCGATCTTGCGGCTGGTGACGACCCCGAGGCGGCTGGATTGGCCGGGCGGACGCGGCAGCACGTTGGCAATGAGGCAGCCGCAGACCAAACGCCGCCCCTGCGCCTTGGCATGAGCGAACTCGCCCCGCAGTTTCAGGCGGCTGGAACGGGGGAAAAGCAGGCGGGCGATGGGCGTGCCGGGCATGTGGGTTAAACCGGAGTCAGGCGATGGCGCCCGGCGCGGCGGCGGCGGCTCAAAATGGAACGGCCTCGTTTGGTGGAATTGCGGTTCAAAAAGCCATGCTGGCGTTTGCGCCGGATTTTCGACGGTTGATACTGGCGTTTCATGTCATTATTTTATCAAGGTTGCCCCGGTCTTCGCGGAGCAACACCTCCTCCCGCGGCGAATCCGCGTTTCGGAGTCTGAAAAGATACCGGCAAGACCCAAAGTGTCAACCGCGCAAATTGCGCCGCCCGCGCGCGGCACGCTTTCACGTTTTTTGGCGCCTTTCCGCCTTGGGAAAGCTTTCAGCGATTGAAACGATTGAAAACGGGTCATTGAGAATCTGTCATCTGTTATCTTCCCATGACCCAAAACAGATTCTCAATGACCAACTGTCAATCAAGAAGTTGGAAGTCTTGGAGTATTCCTTCGCCGACAGGACTTACCCAAAAACGTGAATTCCGCCCCAACTCAATTCAGCGTCCACAAGGTCAGGGAGTTCTGGTCCTGGATAAAGAGGCGGTCTCCCGCCAGCACCGGATGGGCGTAGGTCGCGCTCTCGGCCACTTTGATGCTGGCCACTTCGGTGTAGGCCTTGTCGCTTGGCTCAAAGACGATGAGATGCGATTTGGGGGTCAGCGCGATGAGCGCCGAGCCGGCGTCAAGAATAGAACCGAAGGCGCCGCGTTGGGTGTTGGCCTCGTTCCAGGCGGTCTGGCCGGTCTTGGCGTTGATGCAATAGAATCCCGCCTTGTCGGAGAGGCCGAAGAGCAGGCCGTCTTTCAAGACGGGGGTGCAAAAACGGGGGGACAACTCGGTGTTGGCCCACAGTTGTTTGGCCGTGAAGGTTTCCCCCTGTTTCTCCAGTTGGACGGCGATGGTGCCGCGCCCGAGGCCGGTGTAAATAATAGTTTGGCCGTCAATGATGGGGGTGGCGACATTGATGCCCATGCCCGAAGGCACGAAGGGCGCTTCCCAGGCCAATTTGCCGTCGGCCGCGTTGAGAGCCACGATGCGCTTGTCGGTTTGCGTGACGATCAGTCTGGCGTCGCCCATGGACATGAGAACGGGGGAGGCATAAGCCGCGCCGTCGCCGGTCCATCGCCATTTTTCGGCGCCGGAAGACAGATCATAAGCGATGATGACGCCGTTGGTCTTGGAACCCAATTGGGCGACGCAAAGGCCGTTGACGACCAGGGGCGACATTGCGGTGAAGAAGTTGGGCCAGCCCTGGATGTCGTTCTTGCGCCACACCAGCTTGCCGTCGGCGGCGTCCAGGCAGGACAAGGCGCCGCGCACGCCGAGGGTGACGACTTTGCCCTCAGCCACCACGGGAGAACTGCGCGGGCCGGGATGCTGCCCCGCCGGCCCGGTGGCGGCCATGGCCTCATTTCTGTCGCTCCAGAGTTCCTTTCCTGTCGCGGCGTCCAGGCACTGAAGGACCTCTTTATCCTCCTGCCGGCTAAAGACGTATAATTTGCCGCCGGCCAGCGCCGGGGTGGAATCGGCCGGGCCGACGGACACCTTCCATTTCTGATGGAGTTCCTGGGGCCAGGTCTTTGGGGCGGTGAAGCCGGAGACTTTGTCATCCCGATTTGGCCCGCGCCACTGCGGCCAATCCTGGGCAGGCGCGCGAAGGCTCAGGGTGATGAGAAGCAGGCCGGAGGCGAGAGAAACCATTTGTCTGGCATTAGTCATAGTGGATCCTTTGTTGGATTTGATAGGGCCCATGATAAGCCGCCCGCGCCGGTTCTGGCAAGCAAAAGTGTAAGAGCATCGAATCAGTCCTCTGGGTTTATTGACAACGAACTGTTATGACGCCACCATGCCCCAGTGAAGACGACCTTAAAAGCTGGCCCGTTTATCGCCTCCAAAGCGAAGGCGGCCCGTTATAGGGTTTCTTGTGGCAAGGCGTTGTCGGATTCGGCCCTGCAGGGATTAAAACGATCCCAAACGACGGTTAAGTCCTCCGGTGTGTTCAAGTCAAAAGCGGGCCTCTACAGCGCAGAGGATACTGAAGCGGGCTTGGACGATTAGTGGGAGCAAGATTAAGATTACGATTAAGAGGGGAACATCGCCGCCTGCCAAACCGGCGTGACATTGGGCTAGGGCTGCTGTCTAATGGCTGGTGGAATTGTCCATGAACCAGGCCTGCGCGCCATCGCAATTGGCGGAGACTGCGGAAACCCGACTGCTGCCGGCCGAGTTGGGCGCCCTTTATTGCGCCCACAGCCGCGCCATTTACTACCTGGCTCTCCGCTTCCTGGGCGACCCGCAAAAGGCCGAGGACGCCACGCACGACGTGTTTCTGAAAGCCCTGCGGCATCTGGACCAGTTTCGCGGCGAGGCCGCCGCCCGCACCTGGCTCTACCGCATCGCCATCAACCATTGCAAGAACATGCGCCAGGCCTGGCACGAGCGGCATGTCCTGCTCGGCAGCGAGAGCGATTTCTGCGAGCAGGCCGCCGGGGGCGAATCGCCTCTGCGCGTGCTGGAAACCAAGGAATTGGGCGCCCGCATCCAGAAGGCCCTGGACGGCTTGGGGGCCGAATACCGGCTGCTCTTGCTGCTGGTCAGCGACCAGGAACTGAGCTATGAACAGGTCGGCGCGTTGACCGGCCAGTCGGCCGACGCGGTGCGCGGCAAGTTGTTCCGAGCGCGCAAGGCCTTTGCCACCCTGTTCGCAAAAACAGAGTAACGTCAAGATGAAACAACAAAACAAGTTTTCGGCCGCGCAACATCAAGAGCAGGCCGCCCAGTCGCAGGCCGCCGGTTCCGGTTCCGGCGGCCTGGAATTCCAGAACGCCGAGGAGTTGCTGCGCCACGACGCCGCCCAAACGGTCGTCCCGCCGCAAATCGCGCAGCGCCTGGGCCAATCCGTCGCCCAATCACCGCCGCCGCGCCGTCCCTGGTGGCGCAGGCTGCTGGGTTGAATCTTCCCCATGTCCGCCAAGACTTTTCAATCCGAACTGGAGTTGCTGGTGCGGGCGCGCTACCCGATCCTCTACGTCCTGTCGAGCGAGGAAACGCGCGCGCAAGAGGCAGTCATGGCCGTGGCCGGCCAGCGGCGCAAGAAGGTCTTCGAATGGACCTGCACCAACGGCCTGATGCCCGCCGGGGCCTCCATCCAATCCCAGAAAAATCGCAACCCCGCCACCAAGGAACCGCTGGCCGCGCTGGACATGGCCATCGAACAGGTCGAGCCGGCGATATTTGTATTCAAGGATTTTCACCCGTTTCTGACGCGCCACAACTTCGCCGTCATCCGCAAGCTCAAGGACATCGCCGTCCATCTCAAGGACAGTTTCAAAACCATCGTGCTGATCTCGCCCGTGCTGGAAATCCCCGTCGAACTGGAAAAGGAAATCACGGTGCTGAATTTCCCGCTGCCGGCGCGGGAGGACTTGAGCGCGTTGCTCGACGGGATCGTGGCGGAGATTCAAGAGCGCAAAGGGGTGACCATTGAGTTGGACGACGCGGGCCGGCAGCGGCTCTTGCAGGCGGCCCTGGGCCTGACGCTGGGCGAGGCGGAAAACGTCTTCGCCAAAATCATTGTCAAGAGCCAGCGGCTCTGCGCGGAGGACGTGAACGAGGTATTCGCCGAGAAACAGCAGATCATCCGCAAGAACGGCCTGCTGGAGTATTGCTCCACGACGGAGAGTTTTTCCCACGTCGGCGGCCTGGCGGTGTTGAAGGATTGGCTCAACAAGCGCGCCGCCGCGTTCAGCGACGAGGCCCGCGCGTTCGGACTGCCGGCTCCCAAAGGGGTGTTGCTGCTGGGCGTGCAAGGGTGCGGCAAGAGCCTTTGCGCCAAGGCCGTCTCCACCCAGTGGCAACTGCCCCTGCTGCGCTTCGACATGGGCCGGATGTTCGGCAGCCTCATCGGCTCCTCCGAGGAGAACGTGCGCCGCGCCATCGCCGTGGCCGAATCGGTCGCCCCGGCCATTCTGTGGGTGGACGAAATTGACAAGGCCTTCGCCGGCGCGCAAGGCTCGGCTGTGGCCGACGGCGGGACGACCGCGCGGGTGTTCGGGACCTTCCTGACGTGGCTCTCGGAGAAGGCGGCGCCGGTCTTCGTGGTGGCGACGGCCAACGACATTTCGCAACTGCCGCCCGAACTGCTGCGCAAGGGGCGGCTGGACGAAATCTTTTTTGTTGACCTTCCCGGCGCGGAGGAGCGCGAGGAGATTTTCCGCATTCACCTGGCCCGGCGCGGACGCGACCCGGCGGCCTTCGACGCCGCCGCCTGCGCCGCCGCCAGCCGGGATTTCAGCGGGGCGGAGATCGAGGAGGCAATCAACAGCGCGCTTTACGACGCCTTCCACAGCCGGCGGGAAGTGACGAGCGAGGACATCCTGGCGGCGCTGGCGCAAACGGTGCCGCTGGCCCGGACGATGGACGAGCAGATCGGGTGCCTGCGCCATTGGGCGGAAGGCCGCGCCCGCAACGCCAGCGTGCCCCGTTCGGGCCGGGCGGACAACAAGCCGTGAGAAATTCCGGCTTGCTAAAGTCAATCAACGTTATCGAGGCAATTAAAGCCACAGATGAACACAGATTGACACAGATCAGAAGGAGCGGAAAAAAACAGAAATCTCCCGACAGGTGAAAGACGCTTTTCGGAGAAATCTGTGTTTATCTGTGTTCATCTGTGGCTTCCGCTTTTTCATAAAACCCAGTTGCCGGTTTCAGGATCAAGGCCGGGCGGGGGCGTTGGCCTGGTGCCAGGCCAGGCGCCGCCACAGTTCCTTGAGCGGCTCCAGATCGCAATCGGCCGGCAGACGGGTGCCGTAAGCGGCATGGGCGTAGAGGAAGGACAACTGGCGGCAAGGCTCCGCCAATTCCGGCTCATGGGCGGCCATCTCCCGGCAGAACTCGCGCGCGGTTTGCTCCGGGCGCGGCTCGATCCCCTGTTCCCGCGCCCAGGCCCGGAGGGCGTCGTACGTGTAAAGTATAATTTCGGCCGGCGGTCGCCCCTGCCCTTTGCCCGCGTAAAAGGGGTTCTTGTACTCGGCCAGCGGACGGGGCGCGGGCCTGTGAAAGGCGGGTTCGCTTCGCGGCGCCGGCGCGCGGGCGGGCATCAAGACGAGCAGCTTTCGGAAAAAATCCCGGATGGCGGCGGCCAGGGAGCAGGCCATTTCCAGCAGCAAGTACCGGCAGCGAAAGAGCCACCAGCCCGCCACAATAGCTGCGATCACCCACAGCGCAGCGCGGAGGGAATTATAGGCGCTGCCGGCCTGGCCGGGCAGAGGGGCCGGCGTTGCCGCGGCCGATGGCGGGGACTGACCCGCGGCGGCGGATGAAGCGGAAGGAGCGGACGTTGACGCCGATGGAGAGGCCGATTTGCCTTCCTGTCCTTTTGCGCCGGTTTCGCTGCCGGCGCGGCCTTCGCCCCGGCCGCGGGGATTGCCTCGCATGGCGTACTGGCTGGCTTGACGGAGACGGTAATCCACCTGGTAACGCAACGCCGTCCAAGCTTGATTGGCCCCGGGACGCGGCAGGAAAAGAGCGGCGGCGAGAATGAGGACACCGACGCCCGCGCCCAGTTTCAGCCAGGCCAGCGCGATGACAGGGGGCATCCGCAAGTAACGCTGGCGCAAGTAACGGCGAAGACCCAGGAAACTGGTCGTGACCAGCAAGCCCAGCGCGGCGGCCATGTAAAGCACAAGAAAGGCCAGCCCCATCCGCCGCGCGCCGGCGGCCTCCGCGGGCAGGAGAACTTGCCCGATGCCAAAAAGCGGCAGGGCGGCCAGCGAAAAATAAATCACCCACAAACCGGGCGAACTGGAGGCGGCGGGTTTGCGTTTCAACTTGGGTTTGGTTTTGTCCGCCGGCGGCTTGGCGGGGGGCGGACGGCTCTGCAAGAGTCCCCGGTCCGAAGCGTCCTGGTCATCGTCAATAAAGGTGCAGTCCCAGACCAGTTTATGGGCGCAAAACCAGACCACGGCCAGCAGGAGGGTGCCCAACATCCAGGCCGGTTGGGTGTGCGCCAGATAAAACCAGACCGCCCCGGCCAGCGCCAGGCCGTACAAGGCGGCGTACTCGGAGGATTTCTCGATGGCGATGCGCGTCACCAGCACGATGGCCATGACGAACCAAAACATCACCCAGCGCACGCCCCCCGCCATCCGTCCGCGGTAAAAGACTTCGATCAGGAAAAAGCACAGGCTGCCCACCAGCGCCATGATCAAGACCGGACTCAGGGCGGTGACCATGAAATCCGCCGCCGTTTTTTGCGGTTTGTGCGCTGTCATATCATCGGATGATGGCCTGCGCGCAGAGGCTGCCGACGGCCTCCTCGCTGTTGAGCACGCGGAAATCAATGTTTTGGGCCAGCAGAGCCTGCGCCCAGTCCGGCGGCCGCGCCCAATCGGGCACCGCCTCCATCTCAATGGAAACGACGATGGCCGTGACGAGGAACCCCCGCCGGGCCAGGTCCCCGAGAGCAACGGCGATTTCCGGCGTGACCCGGCCCAGGACGGCGACGACAGTGGTGTCGCGGGAGATTCTGGGCGCGGCCTCGCGCGTCATCGCCGCGAAGTCCAGGCCGTCGGTGTGCTCCAATCGCGCCAGGGCGGCCAGGATGGCGTCCAGTTGGTGGTCGCCCTTGGCGGCCTCCAGGATGACGGGGCGCAGGCGGGTGTTCTCTTGCGGTTCGGCCGCGCGCGCGCGGGCGTCGCCGCGCGTGAGAAAATCGGCCCGCCAGCCTTCCTGGCGGATGCGGTCGGCGGCGTCGCGGCCGTTGGAGACAAAGCCCATCTGCTGGCCCATGAGGTGGACGGCGTTGGCCAGGGAAGCGACGGCGACGGCAGCCAGTTCGGCGGAAGGGGCGGCGGCCGGGCCGGAGAAGCTGCGCGCATGGAAGTCAAGTAGAAAAGTCGCGCCGGCCACGCACGAGCTTTCATAAGCCCGGCTTTGCAACTGGCCCGCCCGCGCCGTGGCCCGCCAATGAATCCGGTTCAACGGATCGCCGCGCTGATAGGGCCGCACGCCGGCCAGGCGCGTCGGGTCCTCGAAGAGCCGGTGGGAGAGGCGGATTTCCCCAATGGGCCGGCGGGAGGCCAGATTATAACCTTCCAGGGGCGCGACTTTCGGGGGCACCAGCGCGAAACGCGGTTCGGTCATCACGCGGAAGCGGCGGTGCAGGCCGAAGACATCGCCCGTCTCGGCCAGGAGCGGACCCAGTTGATAGTAACCGCGCATGAGGAATTGGACGCTGTAGTCGAGCACTTTGGTTTCCCCCGGCGCCAGGCGCGTCAGGGCCAGGCGCGCGCCCGTGGCTTTGAGGCGGTGGGGTGCCTGGGTCATCGCCTGGAGTGGCAGGGAATCCTCCAGAAGCAGCCACGGGATGGCCAGGCGGCCGGTGTTTTGGACGGCGACTTTGACCTCGCTGCTGGAGCCGATTTCCAAAACGTCGTCCTGTCCAAAGCGCCGGGCGTCCAGGCCGCCGGTCCACGCGCGGGTGAAGAAGCGGCTCAACAGCAGAACGCCCAGCAGGACGTACATGGCGTAGATCAAGAGGCTCAGTTGGAGAACCAAGCCCAGCGCCAGCAGCGCCATGGTGCCGGCAATCCATTTCATCGCGCGAAGGCGGCGGCGGGCATTTGCGGCACCGGCACCGAGTTGAGCACTTCGTCCAAGACGCGCCCGACGGTCAGTTTGCGCAGGCGGCTTTCGGGGCGCAAAATCAGCCGGTGGCCCAAGACATGCGGGAACATCTGCTTGACATCGTCGGGCATGACAAAATCGAAGCCGTGGACGGCGGCGAAGGATTGCGCGGCGCGCAACACGGACATCGAGGCCCGCGGGCTGCCGCCCAGGGAGAGATCGGGATGGTCGCGCGTGGCCTGGATGAGCTGGACGATGTAACGGCTGATTTTTTCGTCCACATGCACCTGGCGCACCGCCTGCTGGCAGTCCAGGGCGTCCTGCGCCGTGGCCACGGGTTGGAGGTCCTCGATGGGATGGCGCAATTGGAGGCGTTGGAGCATGGAGATTTCCGCCTCGGCCTGCGGATAGCCCAGGCTCAGGCGGACCAGGAAGCGGTCCAACTGCGCCTCCGGCAGCGGGAAGGTCCCCTCGTGGTCAATGGGGTTTTGCGTGGCGATGAGAAAGAAGGGCGGCTCCAAATCGTAATTGAAACCGTCGGCGGTGACCTTCCCCTCGGCCATCGCCTCCAGCAGCGCCGATTGGGCGCGCGGGGTGGCGCGGTTGATTTCGTCGGCCAGGACGATCTGGGCGAAGATGGGGCCGGGGCGGAATTCAAAGTCGGCGGTTTTGGGATTGAAGATGGAGCTGCCGGTGATGTCGTTGGGCAGGAGGTCGGGGGTGCATTGGATGCGTTTAAAGGAGCAGCCCAGGCTGCGGGCCAGGGCGCGGGCGAGCATGGTTTTGGCCACGCCGGGCACGTCCTCCAGGAGGGCGTGGCCGCCGGCAAGGAAGGCCACAAGAGTCAATACTATTTCTTCGCGCTTCCCCACGATCACTTTCTCGATGTTGTCCAGAATACGCACGGCCACCGGCGCCGCCGGCGAGACGCCCGGCTCCCGTTCGGCCGGGTCTCTCTGTTTGGGGATGCGGATGGTTGGCGCGGCAGGGGAGTCCAGGAAGGTCTTGGCGCCGCAATTGGGACAGGCGACCTGGCGGCCGGCCAGTTCGGCCGGGAATTCGAGGCGTTGACCGCAGGAGATGCAGATGCTCTTGGACATGGCTAGTTTGACAATAGAGCCGGGACTTCATCACGCCCGCGCAGCGCGGACGGAGGTCCCAGAGTGGTCAGTGGCGAATTTTTCATTTTTTTGGTTCAATTAAGTGCAATTAAGCGCGACTAAGCTAAACTGGCCTTGGTTGTGTTCAAGGCTCACAACACGAAGCACAGGCAAAGTGGCAGCGGCATCCCGCCGCTGTTTTGTTCCCAGCCAAGAGGCGGGACGCCTCTTCCACTTTATAGGCAAAAAGATGGGGGCAAAAAGATGGGAGCAGGATATTTTTCCGCCTCCATTTTTTTGCCTGTCGCCTTTTCGGCTCATCGCGAGTGGCAGGTGGGCTTGCATTGAAGATGCGCGAATTTTTTTTACTTATATTCACTTATGTTCACTTGTATTGACTTGTATTAGCTGCAATTGGACTGGGCGGAATTGCAGTTTCTGGTAGCCGCGCGCCAGCGTCGCTTTCCGGCTGGCGTCCGAAAGCGGAACTGTCGTTCCGCGCTCCAAAACGCGTTGCGGGCAAGGGGGGCGGGCGTTTTACCGCCGTCCATCCTGCGCATCCCTCAATCCGGCCTGTGTTTTCGACCTTCACAGGGCTATTAAAACACATTCCAGAACAAACAAAAAACCTACCGTAGGTTTTTAGGCACGATTTTTTTTGGAGGGGTTGGATCGTCGCTTATGGTTGAAACGCAACGGCTTGTGACGGAAAAAATCCCAAAAAACCGGAAAAACGCGAAAAAAAGTGCAAAATAATTTCTCCGAGACCCCTGTTTTTCTGCAAAAAGGGGCAAAATTTGAAGGGCGAAATTTGCAAGCTGCTGATTTCCAGAGGCTTGCGATTGGGAAAATGGGTTGTTTTCATAGCAGGGACGACTCGCCGAGCCGTCCACGGTCGCCCCGGCGGGGCGACCCTACCAAAAGTAGAATTTTGTCCTGCACCCCCTTTGAGGTATGCATCCAAACACACATTGCTAGGCCTCGGTTTCCGATGTAATGATATGAACATGTCTATGAAAACACGCGCCCAAAATTTCTTCCTTGGGCTGGGCTGCGCGGCGTTTCTCAGCCAGGCGGCGTCGGCGCAGACCTTCACCAACCTGCATAGTTTCGCGAATGGCAGCGACGGAGGCCGTCCGTGGGCGGGAATGATTTTATCGGGCAACACATTGTATGGGACGACACGTGAAGGCGGCAGTTGGTTGTATGGCACGGTGTTCGAGATCAACACCGACGGCTCGGGCCTCGAGACCCTGCATAGTTTCACCGGCGGCCCCGGCGGACCCGACGGCGCCTGTCTGTTTGCCGGATTGGTTTTATGGGGCAACGCACTCTACGGGACGACGTATGAAGGCGGCAGTTCGGGCTACGGCACGGTGTTCGCCATGAATTTGGCGGCATCATTGAATATCCATCTGACCGACAATCAAGTTGTCCTCTCCTGGCCGGCGTGGGCGCCCGGTTATCGGTTGCAATGCACCACGAACCTGGGTTCGAGGGCGGCGTGGCGCGCCGTTTCTTCGGCGCCGGTCACGGTCAACGGGCGCAAGGTGGTGACCACTGCCATCTCCGGCGCGCAAGAACAGTTCCGGCTGGCCCTGCCTTGAGCCGGCGAGCGGGGTGCGCTCACGCTCGTTTTAGTCCGTTGCTTTCGGGTGATGGAAAACGCTCGATTTTTGCCGTGAATCGGCGATATTGACCGCATGGTTTTAGCGCCGGTTTGAAAATGCGGATGAACGGATGGTGCCGCGCGTTGGTGATTTTGGACAACTTGCGACTTTCAATTTCGGTCGGTGGTTGGTTTCATTGTGCGAACCGGCCATTGTAATATGAAAATTCGGCAAGAAAGGACAGCTCATGGACAACTCGATTGTGATAAAGGTTATTTTAGTGGTCGTAACTGTCTTCTTCGCCCACACGCTTTATCGCGGGCGCCAGATGCGCCGCGCACGGAGGCTCGGTCTTTGGCCAAAGCCAGGTGAGATTCCGACGGACGAGCATATAAGACGACTCGTGGGGGCAGGCGAGAAGATGTTGGCGATCAGGTTATGCCGGCAGATTCACAACATGGGATTGGCGGATGCGAAAGCCGTCGTTGAGAAACTGGCCGAGCAAAGCGGTTTAACCAACGCGGCGCCAGCAGATTGAAGTAATTTAAAAGGTTCCTCGCTGTTTTCGGTGGAATACCAAGTGATGCTGGCGGTGTTGTCTTCTGTTTTGGCAATCCCAACGGGATTGAATCTCTCAGCCCAAGGTTGCGACTGGCCGCGCCGCAGCGAAGCGAAGGCGGGGGCCAGGAGCTACCCTGGGTGAGAAGACAGAGCAATCAGAACCCTGAAAGGGTTGAACCTCTTTCATAAGAATTTGAGATTCAACCCTTTCAGGGTATTGCCACTGGGTGACAACAACCCAGGGTAGGCCCTCTGCGAATCGGGCCAACCCTGGGCTGAATGATCCAATCCCTTCGGGATTGAAGAACGGGCCTTCGCCATGTGCGGAAAGACAACAGCTACTATTCCACTGGAAACAGCGAGGAGCCATTTAAAAGCCCCTTGCCTTTGTCAAGAAACCTGATATGAATCAAGCACCTCGGAGTGGCCGGTTTTGATTCGACCCTGACTGGCTGGTTTTGAAGTGACCGGTGACAAAATAAAGGTCAGGCGTATTTATGGCTATAAACCATGCCGATGGCACGATGATTTTTTCGATTGTGTTTTATCCAGTGGCCGCCGCCCTGGCCGCGGCGCACGCGGGCGCAGGCCGGCTCACCGTGCTTTTTGTGCCGGCCAGTCTGGCGTTTGGCGCGTTGGTCATTTACGCAGGCAGAAAGATCGTTTATTGGATGATGGATTTTGGAATGAGCCGCGTCTCTAGGACGCCCAGAGGCTGGCGTCAGCAAATTGCCGCCGCGCCGATGATGTTGCTGTACGTCTTTTTGCCGATCGCCATCGTTTGGGCCGGAGTTGGCGCGACCTGGTTTGGGACCATTTGGTTGGTCAAACACATATTATGATTCGGCAGGATACGTTCAGAGAATATGCACGATAGGAATGTCGCGATGCTGCTTTGGTCCTTCCCGATTGCGCTCAGCTTGCATGTGTTTGAGGAATTTGCCTTCCCCGGCGGATTAAGGCAATGGATCAGGGCCTACAAACCAAGAAAGCCAAAGAGCGATTTCTATTACTTCGTTGTGAACGCGGCAGCAATCGCAGCAGCATTCATCATCGCCTTGAAAGCAAGCGGCATATCCGGCAATCGCATCTATCTGTACTTCGTGGCGGCCATGGCGGGCAATGCCGCATCGCATATTCGCGGCACAATTCAAAACCGGCAATATTGTCCCGGCACCATCTCCAGCGGTCTGCTGCTCCTTCCCCTCTTCGTTATCAGCTTTTGGTATCTTCTTGGAGTCGGCAAGGTGGATTTGCCTTCCGCCATCGTCTGTAGCTGTGTCGGCTTTGTCCTCGGGTTTTACCTTTTCGGCATGGATATTAGAAAAGGAGATCGCGGCTGAAGCATTGCGACAGCCTTTTGCTGGGGGACCGGCGTGTTCTCACCTCAGGCACTCTTTTCATTTGGTTTTGATGGGGAAAGCCGCATTGGTCGTAATCTGGAGAGTGCGGTAGTCATCCGCCAGACGATGGAACCCGATGTGCTCCCAAAATTGCAGGCCGGCGAGGTTGTCATCCATCACGAAAGTGTTGCACTTCTTGATTCCCTGCGCGGAAAGCGCGGCCAGGCACTTTTGCACAAGAAGCACGGCTGCGCCTTGCTTGCGAAATTCCTTCTGGATTGCGAGGTGACGCAGAATGCCGCGCCGACCGTCATGGCCACAAAGGAGTGTTCCGATGAGGTGGCCATCGGCAAGAGCGATGAAGCATAAGCCTGGATTTCGTTCGAGATAGAACGCGATGCCTTCTGGATTGTCGTCTTCACCCAGGCTCATGCCTTCGGTCTGAGTCCAAAGATGATAGGCTTCAGGATAGTCTGCCGGGGTCATCAGGCGAATCTGGCAGTGCATAATTGACAGGATGATTTTAGCGGAGCGCCGCTGTTCAAGGAATCCATTTGTAACGCCTCTTCAAAGTCCCGGGCCGGGTCGCCTGGGGCAACGCGGACAAAGCGCAATCTGACCTCGCCAAACGACAAGGTATCCAGGGGAGTCGGAGGGTTTTCCATTGTCGGCGATGTGATCATCAGGCTGACGGTCCAAAGTTGAACCACGCACACGAAAGTTTATCAAGTGAGAACTGAGGCACGGTTTTGGAGCCAAGGCGGAGCGGATGGGACGAATGGGACGGATGGGACGATATGCTCCCAGCCGGTTTGGAGGTCGAGGCAAGGCGAAGGGGGAGGCAGGGGCGAGGGCAGCCGCTCCAGCGGGGCATTTACCTCATGGCTTGCGGAGAGCGCGAAAAACACCGATGCCGACAAAAAGGGCAACCTGACCCAGAAGCATGGCCAGCAACCCCCACCGGAGCCACTGCCAAATTAAAAGTGAGATCAAGACCGACAATGCCGCCCACAATAACGCCGGGCCGTCCTCGAACTGGGCTGCCCGATAAAAGAAAACGGCAAACACGATCAAGAACACGAAATGGAATGAATAAAGCGGCATCATGGAACAGGAATCATGTCAAAGATTCCGGCAGCCCAGGAAGTGACTGCCCAAAGTTGGTTAGGCCCGGTTCGGGAAGCAGGGTGGTCGCGTTTCTCTTCACAGGTTTAGATTAAGGCTGGCTTTGGAAAGGTCCGCAAGTTGATTGGGTGGACGAGATAAAGGATAGTCAGCCGTCCCTACGGGACTTGTGCAATCCAAATCCGTCCCCCGGCGTTGAAACGCCGGGCTATTGTCAGGATGTCCGTTCGGGACAGCCGGATCGAGGCATGGCCGGGGGTATTGACATAGTAGTATCCAGACTACAGAAAGTGAGCAAAAAACAAAGCAAATCCGCAAAATCCACTTTTATCCCGTGCCTTCAATCAAAACGTCGCTTGGCTTTTGGCGGGGAATCTGGCAGTTGCATGGGGCGAAAGGCTTTTCGCGCCGCATGTCTGGCCCAATGGAATTCCCGACGCTGCCTCAGCCCATCCAGGGGCTGGGGTGCCTGACGGTCAAAAGCCGATTGAAAGGGACCAGAACTCCCTAGCCGGGCCGCGCATGTCCACTTCGATTAAAGATTCTCCGGCGGCCGGCCCGGTGGGCCGCTATCGGTGGGTCATCTGCGGGCTGTTGTTCGCGGCCACGACGATCCTTTACATAGACCGGCAGATACTGGCGTTGGTCAAAGGGACGCTGGACCGGGAATTGCATTGGACCAACGAGCAATACGGGGACGTGATGGCCGCCTTTCAGGCCGCTTACGGCATCGGCCTTCTGGGCTATGGATGGTTGGTGGACCGGGTCGGCGTCAGGATCGGCTACGCGGTGACGATGGCGGCCTGGAGCCTGACGGCGATGGGGCACGCGCTGGTGCGGAGCGCGCGGGGTTTCATGGTGGCGCGGGGCGCGCTGGGCCTGGCGGAGTCGGGCAATTTCCCCGCGGCCATCAAAGCGACCGCGCAATGGTTTCCCCGGAAGGAGCGAGCGCTGGCGACGGCCATTTTCAATTCGGGCGCCAACGTGGGGCCGGTGGTGGCGCCGGCGGTGATCCCGCCCATCGCCGCGGCATGGGGTTGGCGCGCGACTTTCCTGATCGTGGGCGCCCTGGGCTTGTTGTGGCAGGGGGCCTGGTGGCTGCTCTACGAGCGGCCCGAACGACAGAAACGGCTGGGCGCGGCGGAACTGGCCCACATCGAGAGCGACGGCGGCGAACCGGGCGGCGCAGAGAGGGCGCCGTGGCGGACGGTCTTGAAGCACCGGGAAACGTGGGCGTTCGCGGCGGCCAAGTTTTTGACCGACCCGGTCTGGTGGTTTTTCCTGTTCTGGCTGCCCGATTATTTCAAGGCGTCGCGCCATCTGGACATCAAGGAGAGTTGGTATTATCTGGTTTGCATTTACGGCATCGTGACGCTGTTGAGCATTTATGGCGGCTGGCTGACGGGCTTTCTGCTGCGGCGGGGGTGGACGGTGACGCGGGCGCGCAAGACGGGCCTGTTGCTGTTCGCGGTGTGCGTGACGCCGATCTATTTCGCGACGCGCGTGGGCACCTGGGGGGCGGTGCTGCTCATCGGGCTGGCGGCGGCGGCGCATCAGGCCTGGTCGGCCAATCTGTTCACCACCGTTTCGGATGTTTTCCCCAAGAAAGCCGTAGGGTCGGTGGTGGGCATTGGGGGGCTGGCCGGTTCAATGGGCGGGATGTGTTTTCCGCATTTCACGGGGGCGCTGTTGGATCATTTTGAGAAACTGGGGCAGCCGACGGAGGGCTACGGGATACTCTTTGCCATCTGCGCCTGCGCCTATCTGGCGGCCTTCGGGCTGCATCATCTGCTGGCGCCCCGGCTGGAAACGATTAAACTGGGATGAGATTAAAGCGGAGGCGCCTGATGCCGACAAGACTAACATGAATGCGGGACCGGAACAGAAGCTGACGCTGCTGTCCTTTCGCATTCGGCGCGGGTTCATGGCGGCGCTGGGGCTGGCGGTGGCGTTGAGCGGAGGCGCGGCGCTGGAGCGCTGGGTGCTCATGAGCGGCATTCCGCCCGACGCCGCGGATGATTTCCGGCTGATGGCGCAGGCGTGGACGGTCATTGACACCTATTACGTGGACCGGCCGGCGATCCGGCATGCGGCCATGAGGACCGGAGCGATCAACGGGATGACCGAGGCGCTGGGGGACAACGGGCACAGCGTCTATTTGACAGCGTCGGAATCGCGCAAGGCCGGGGCGGCCGTGCAGGGGAAATTGAACGGGATCGGCGTGGAAATCCAGACCCGCGACCACCAGACGGTGGTTGTCGCGCCCATTGACGGCTCGCCGGCGCAACAGGCGGGGGTGCGGGCCGGGGACGTGATCCTGCAAGTGGACGGGCGCCCGGTGACGGGGATGTCCTTGAGCCACATATCGGCCCGGCTCTCCGGCGAGGCGGGGCAGCCGGTGGCCTTGACGCTTTTCAATCCGAGCGAGGGCCGGCGGCGGGAGCTCAAGATCGTCCGCGCGGCCATCAAGGTCAACAACGTCAGTTGGCAGCGGCTGCCGGGGACGGACCTGGCCCACGTGCGGATCGCCATGTTCAGCGACGGGGAGACGGCGGACTTGCGCAAGGCGCTGCTGGAGATCAAGGGCCAGGGCATCCGCGGCATTATACTTGACCTCCGCAACAATCCGGGCGGGGCGCTGGAGGAGGCGGTGGGCACGGCCAGCCAGTTTCTCAAATCGGGCAACGTGTTGTGGGAAAAGAGCGCCCGGCAGATCATCACGCCGGTGCCCGCGCGGCCGGGCGGCGAGGCGGCGGACATCCCGCTGGCGGTGCTGATCAACGGCGCCTCGGCCAGCGATTCGGAGATCGTGGCCGGCGCGTTGCATGACAGCCACCGGGCCGTGCTGGTGGGGGAGACGACCCTGGGCACCGGAACGGTGCTGACCCAGTTCCAACTGAACGACGGCTCGGCCTTGCTGCTGGCCGTGCAGGAATGGCTGACCCCCAACAAAGTTTCCTTCTGGCACCGCGGCATCGAGCCGGACATCAAGGTCAGTCTTTCGCAGGAGGACCTCTTGCGTCCGGCGGCCGAGCGGGAGATGACGGCCGCGCAACTGCGCGCGTCGCGCGACGCCCAACTGCTCAAGGCCATTGAGGTATTGACCCCGGCCGCCGCGCCCGGCGGGGCCGCGAGCCACCCATAAGCAGGCCTGGCGGCGGTCCAAAATCGAGAAGACTCCTTTCCAGCAGATCAACGCTTTAGAAGCGTTTGCCCTGTCCTGTTGCGGGCTGGACTTTTGGCCCGCGCGGGACAAACTCCCTTGTGCCGCTGGCGCTTCGAGTCCAATCGCCGCCGCCAAAACCCCTGCTGGTCTTTGACGGCGAGTGCCAGTTTTGCCGCCGCTGGATTGCCCGCTGGAAAAACGCCACCGCCGGCAAGGTGGATTATCTTGCCTTCCAGGATGAATCCCTCGCCGGCCGGTTTCCGGAGGTTCCGCGCCAGGATCTTGAAGAGGCCGTCCACCTCTTCCTGCCCGACGGCTCGGTTTGCCGCGGCGCCGAAGCGGTTTTTGGCGCGCTGGCCGCGGGCGGACGGCTCCGCGGGTTCAGCCGTTTCTACAGGAGAATTCCCTCCTTTGCCGACCTGAGCGAAATGCTCTATGAGGAAGTGGCGCTGCACCGCACGTGGCTCTCCAAGCTGGACCGCGTTTATGCCGGGCCTGGGGTGGAACCGCCCGCCTACCTGTGGGTGCGATTTGTTTTCTTGCGCGGGCTGGCGCTGGTTTATCTCATCGCCTTCCTTTCGTTTTGGACGCAAATGGACGGGCTGATCGGCAGTCGCGGCATTGTTCCGGCGGGCGAATTGATGGCGGTGGAGAAGGCGCAATGGGCGCAAGCGCACGCGGGCCTGGAGCGATTTCACTTTTTGCCCACCTTCGCCTGGTGGGGCGCCAGCGACCGCGCGCTGCATTGGCAATGCGGCCTGGGCGTGGCCTGCGGGCTGGCCTTGCTGGCCGGGGTCGCTCCGGCGCTGATGTTGTTCCTGTTGTGGGCGCTCTATCTTTCGCTTTGCGCGATCTCCAGCCCGTTCCTCAATTTCCAATGGGACGTTCTTCTGCTGGAGACGGGCTTTCTGGCCGTTTTCTTCGCCCCGTTGCAATGGCGGGAGCGCCCCTCGAGCCAGGCTCCGCCGCCCGCCTTGGTCATCTGGCTGCTGCGCTGGCTGCTCTTCCGGCTGATGTTTGAATCGGGCTGCGTCAAACTCTTGAGCGGCGACCCTTCCTGGTGGAACCTCACCGCGTTGCGCGTTCACTATGAAACACAGCCGCTGCCCACCTGGCTCGGCTGGCAGGCCCATCAGTTGCCGCCGGGATTCCAATCGTTGTCGGTCTTTGTGATGTTTTTGATTGAATTGGTCGTGCCGGTCTTCATTTTCTCCGGGCGGCGGCTGCGGCTGGCCGCGGCCGGCGTCTTCGTGTCGCTCCAGGTTCTAATTATATTGACAGGCAATTACGGCTTCTTCAACTGGCTGACCATTCTCCTCTGCGCGCCCCTGCTGGATGACAAGGCGCTGCGCGTGTTCGGCCGCAGGACCGCCACGGCGGCCGAAGCCAATCCCGCCGCGCCGGGCGCCGTCCGCTGGCCCTGGCCGGTGACGTTGGGGCTGACGTTGATCGTCGTGCCGCTGACGTTGATTTCGTTTTTGGCGACCGAGCATGTCAGCCAGGCATGGCCCCGGCCGGTCATCGCCCTGTATGGCTGGGTGCAACCGTTGCGGACATTCAACAGCTACGGATTATTCGCCGTGATGACGCCCAGCCGGCCGGAGATCATCGTGCAAGGCAGCGAGGATGGCCGCACGTGGCGGGACTACGAGTTCAAATACAAGCCGGGCGGATTGAATCGCGCGCCTGGATTTCTGGCGCCCTACCAACCGCGGTTGGACTGGCAAATGTGGTTCGCCGCCTTGGGCGGCCTGCGGGACAACCCGTGGTTTTTGCGCCTGGAGCTATGCCTGCTGCAAAACTCGCACCCGGTGACGGCCCTGCTGGCGCGCAACCCTTTTCCCAACGCGCCGCCCAAATACGTTCGCGCGTTGCTTTATGAGTATCATTTCACCGACCGCGCCACCCGCCGCGCCACCGGCCAGTGGTGGCGGCGCCAGTACAGGGGCCTGTATGTGCCGCCGCTTTCCCTGGGGGATTTTCGCCCGATGCGCGGTGTGTCCGCCTGATTGCCATGCACTTGCTCATTGTCGAGGACGACCAGAAGACGGCCCGCGCGCTGGCATCCGGATTGGAGCGCGGCGGGTTCTCCACGGCCACGGCGCATACGGGAGAGGAGGGCTTTTTCCTCCTCAACGCCCAGACGTTCGATCTGGTGGTGCTGGACTGGATGTTGCCAGGCCGATCGGGAATCGAGATTCTCAAGACCCTCCGTTCGCGCGGCAACAAAACTCCCGTCCTTCTGCTGACGGCCCGCGATGCCGTGGACGACCGGGTGCTGGGCCTGGAAAGCGGGGCCGACGATTATCTGGTCAAACCGTTCGCGTTCGCCGAATTGGTGGCGCGGATTCGAACGCTCCTGCGCAGGTCTGGCCCCAACGAACCGCTAAAGAAAGCCCTGGCCGATTTGGTCGTGGATTTGGAGTCGCGCCGCGTCTGGCGAGCTAATCAGCCCATCGAGCTGACTCCGCGGGAGTTTGACCTGCTGGCCTTTTTGTTCCGCCAACCGGGCCAGGTTGTTACACGTCAGATGCTGGCCAAGGAGGTCTGGCGCGAAGCCAATCGCATCACGCCGCTGGACAATGTGATTGACGTTCACGTGGCGCATTTGAGGCGCAAACTCGATGAAGGCCGCGCTGTCAAGCTCATTCACACCATTCGCGGCGTGGGTTTCGTTCTGCGTGAGGAGGCCAACCCGTGAAAGCACGGTGGCGGCGGCGCCCGTTGAGCGTGCGATTGGCCCTTTGGAACGCCGTCGCCGCAGCAGCGGCAGTTTTGTTGTGCGTCGCATTGGCGGCCGCGGCGGGGATTTTGAAACCGGCGGCGGTTTTTCAACGGCTGGCAATGCTGGCCTTGATCTGGGGTTGCGCGACGTTGCTTTTCGGCGTTGGATCGTGGCTGATGGCACGGCGGTTGCTGGCGCCGCTGGAGGAACTGCTCGCGCAGACCCGCCGTTTATCGGCCAAGGGCTTGAGCCGGCGGCTGTCGGTGGCCAATCCTTCTGATGAAATCGGGCAATTGGCTGCGGGGCTGAACGCCCTGCTCGAACAGCTCGAAAGGTCGTTTGCAGAGCTGGATCGGCTCACGGCAGATGTTTCCCACGAGCTGCGGACCCCGCTGACCGCCATGCGCGCGGTGGGCGAAGTGGCTCAGCGCGAGCGAAATCCCGCCATTCTTCATGACGCTGTGGGCAGCATGCTCGAAGAGATCAACCGCATGAACCAGCTCATTGAACGGCTCCTGCTGCTGACCCGCTCCGATGACGACGAGATTCCGCTGCAAATGGAGGCAGGGCTGGTGCGCCAGGTGCTGGTGGAAGTCAACGACGCGTTGAGCCTGGTGGCGGAGGAGAAACAACAGCAGCTTCAGACCGAGTGCCCCGATCACCTGCTGGCGGTCTTCGATCCCGCGCTGCTCCGGCTGGCCCTGATGAACCTGACCCAGAACGCCATTCGTTACAGCCCCGCCGGAAAACCCATCAAGCTGCGCGCCTTCGCCGAGCAGGATGAGGTGGTCGTCGAGGTGGCCGACGAGGGTCCCGGCATCGCGCCGGAGCATCAACAGAAAATCTTCCAGCGCTTCTACCGGGTGGACAAAGCCCGCTCGCGGGCGGAGGGCGGAGTGGGCCTGGGCTTGGCTATCGTCAAGTGGTCCGTCGAACGGATCGGCGGCACGGTGGGACTGGAAAGCGAACCGGGACGGGGCAGCGTCTTTCGCATCCGTTTGCGCATGATACGCAGTTGAAGGGTGCTCCAGCCCGTTTTCCGGGAGCGGAATCCTTAAGAAATCTTCAGACGGTTTTCAGTTACGCACCACGCCGTCCATTGAGTATATTTGATGCGGCATCTTAAACATGTATTGGCTCAGCAAGTGTCTGCACCAGCTCCGCCGCTTCAACCGCCGGACGTTGATCTTTCTTGCCGCCCTTGGCCCCGGCATCATCACCATGATCGCCGACAACGACGCCGGGGGCATCTCCACCTACGCCCAGACGGGAGCCAAGACGGGGTTTAGCCTGCTCTGGGCCATGGTCATCCTGGTGCCCATGGCCTATTACGTCCAAGAGATGACCGTGCGCCTGGGCGCCGTGACCAAGCGCGGCCACGCCGAGGCGATCTTTGACGGTTTTGGCAAATTCTGGGGCTGGTTTTCCATTTTCGATCTGGCGTTCATCAACTGGCTCACCCTGGTCACCGAATATATCGGCATGACCCAGGCCATGAGTCTGTTCAACATCCCCCCGTGGGTCACGTTCTTCAGCGTAACCATCCTGCTCACGGCCATCGTCATCACCGGGCGTTACTGGACGTTCGAGAAAATCACGCTCTTTTTCTGTCTCTTCAACCTGGTCTATATCCCCGCGGCCGTATGGGCCATGCATACCGGCAACGTCAAGCAAGGTTGGACGGCGGTGGGGCAAGGGTTCTATAATCCCAATTTCAAACTCGGCATGTCCGGCGTCGCCCTGCTCACCCTCATCATGGCCAACATCGGCACCACCATCACGCCCTGGCAAATCTTCTTTCAACAATCCGCCGTGGTGGACAAAGGCATGGATGTCAAACAGATCAAATACGGAAAATTCGACACCTTCTTTGGTTCCTTCATGACGTGCGTGGTGGCCGCCTTCATCATCATCGCCACGGCCGGAGTCTTCTACTACAATCCCTCCAATCCCAACTCCGCCACCCTGGCGGCGGACACCGCGGGCAATCATATCACCACTGGTCCCTGGTCGAAAGTTGATCCCTCCTTCCACAGTTGGCAGGACATGGATTCGGCAGCCAAAACCGCCCAAGCCATGCCGGCGGTCATGCCCGCCGGTTCGCACTGGGGCCAGTGGGCCAGGCTGCTCTTCGCCATCGGCCTCTTCGACGCCGGGTTGCTCGGCGCGTTGTGCATTTCCCTGGCCACGAGCTGGGCGCTGGGTGAAGTCTTCGGCTGGGCCCATTCCCTGAACCGCGGTGTTCGGGAAGCGCCCTGGTTCTACGTCGCCTACGTGCTCATGCTCATGTCGGCCGGGGTCGTCTCGCTGGTCGCCAGCATAGCCCTGCAAAACATCATCACCATCTTTGTCCAAGTCGTGGCGGTGACGCTGCTGCCGGCGGCGCTGATGTTTTTGATTCTGCTCCTCAACGACAAACCGCTCATGGGCGATTATGTCAATACCCGCTGGCAGAACATCGCCAACTGGAGCATCGCTACCTTCGTTATCGTGATCTCGACCGCCTACGGCATTTCCGTGCTCTTTCCCGAATGGTTCGGGGCGGGCAACTAGGAGAACCGGCCATGAACAACCCCCAAAACAACTTCCCGGCCAAGCCGCCTGGATTTGAAGCGTTCCAACTCCTCTATTTCTCCGCGCTGCTCAATCGCCGCATTCGCCTCGACAAATCCAACCGCAAAAATGGCCGCCTCACCGACCTGGTTTTCCGCCTTTCCGAACCGTATCCCGAAGCCGTCGGCATTTATATCGAACACGGCCAAGGACATCCCACCGAACTGATTCCGTGGGAAAAGGTCGTGCGAATTGAAGACGAAGCCCTTTTCATCACACCGTCGGAAACCGGCCAGCCGTATCCGCCCTTTGTTGACCAGAAAGGCTGGATTTTGCTCAACGAACACCTCATGGGCCAGACCATTCTGGACATTGACGGCCGGCGCACCGAAGTGGTCAATGACGTTCACCTGCTCTTCTCCAAAGGCCGGATGATTCTCGTTCACGTGGACATCTCCTTCAACGGCTTCCTGCGCAAATGGGGTTTGGAACGCTTCGCCACGGCCAGGGACCAGTTGATTTCCTGGCGCTACGTCCAACCGCTTTCCGTTGAAGACCACACCAAGGACATCGTCACGCTCTCCGTCGCTCGCGAGCAGGCGCTGGAATTGCCCAGTGAAGACCTGGCCGACGCCCTCGAAGTACTTTCCGGCGACGAGCAACAGGCCATGTTTTCAGCCCTTGACCCGGACAAGGCCGCCGATGTGCTCCGCGATGCCGAACCGCGCGCCAAACGGCAGCTCATCGCCTTTTTGTCGGAGGAAAAAGCGCGCCAGGTGCTGGCCATCATGTCCGTCCTGCAAATCGCCGATTTCTTCTCCAGTCTGCCTCACGCCAAAGCCACCGAGTTGATGAAGCTGTTGCCGCCTGCCCGCGCCGCGCGCGTCAACGCCATCATGTCCAACACCGACGTGCCGGCGGCGACCTTGATGAGCGAGAGATTCTCCTCCTTCACACAAGAGGCCAAAGCGATTGACGTTTTGCATTCTCTCCGCAGTGTCTCCGGCGATAACCGGAACATTTCCTATCTCTACATCGTGACGGGCGACGTAAAAACTCTGCAAGGCGTGGTGGACTTGCGTGATCTGGTCGTCGCTCCGGAGAACGCCAGCCTGGGTGAATTGATGACTTCGCCGGTCGTCACGGCGGACCAGGATTGCCTGCGAGAAGATTTGGTGGCGCTCTTCGCCAAATACCAGTTCCACATGCTCCCGGTGGTGGACGCCCAGGACCGCCTGCTGGGCATCGTCCGCAACCGGGACATCATGAAAGGCACCAAGTTTGAACCCAAGGCGGACTGATTTATGCCCCGCATCAAAACAACACCAACCGTCCGCTTTGCCTTGTGGGCCTTGCGCATTTACCTGTTGATCCTGCTGCTGCTCATCGGCATCAAATTCGTGCGCGTCTTTTCCAGTTCGCAGAAACAAGACCATGCCGCCGCTGGCGCCCCGGCCACGGCGGCCCTCACCACCAACCAGGCAACGGTTGCAACCAAGCCATAGGCAACCTCCGGCGTGTTTCTCATGCACACTCTAGGTCAATCCCGTTGGCAACATCATCATAATTTTGTTGGCAATCTGGAATCGGCGGAAAAAAATACGCGCACGGTCATTCTGCTGACCTCGGCCATGATGGCCGTTGAAATCCTCGCGGGCCTGAAACTGCATTCAATGGCCCTTTTTGCCGACGGCTGCCACATGAGCACGCATGTGGCCGCGTTCCTCATCACCGCCTGGGCCTACGCGGTGACGCGCAACAACGCGGGCAATCGTCTTTACAGTTTCGGCGCCGGCAAGGTCGGCGTTTTGGGAGCCTACACCAGCGCCATCATTCTGGCTGGCATTGCTCTGTTCATGCTGGTGGAATCGGTCAAACGCCTCTTTCTGCCCCTGGTCATCCATTACAACCAGGCGATTGGCATTGCGGCTGTCGGGCTGGTCGTCAATCTCCTCAGCGCCTTCCTGCTCAGAGACAGCCATCACCCCGGCGACGGACTTGGGCACGGCTCCCATTCGGACCCGCATTCCCATTCTCACGATCAGGACATCAATTTGAAGGCGGCCTACATCCACGTGCTGGCCGATGCGGCGACTTCCGTGCTGGCCATCATTGCGTTGACAGCGGGCAAATTATGGGGTGCAGCCTGGCTTGATCCGGTCATGGGTATCGTGGGCAGCGCAGTCGTGGCCCAATGGGCCTGCGGCCTCATCCGCCAGACACAGATCATTCTTTTGGACAAGGAGCCGGAGGATTCCGATCTGAACCGGGAAATACGCAAGTCCATTGAATCGGATGGGGATTCCGTCATTACCGATTTGCACATCTGGCAGGTCGGCTTGAATAAATTCGCCGCCATCATTTCCCTGGTCGCCCACCAGCCCAAATCGCCCGAAGACTACAAAGCTCCGCTCAAAGACCATGAAGAACTGGTCCATGTGACAGTCGAGATTCATCAATGCGACGGTGACCACAAAGACCAGGCGCTCTCGCCGGGCGTTTGATGAAATGGATGAGGGCGGATTTCCCCTTTTCAGGGGTCTGGCGGCCATTGTGAACAAATCTTCAGGAGCACCAGCCCCATCCTCGCGTTATTTTTTCCCTGGAGGTTGCATTGCAACCTGTTGCATTAAAGGAATTCAGGGAAGCTCAGATTGGCCGATAAATATGGAAATGACAACGATCGCTGGCGAAAGACAAGAGGTGTTCAATTCTGGAACACAGTCGCCGGCCGTTGGCGGGACCAGAGCAAAACAAAAAGCGGGCATCGCCCTCTTGCAAAAAAACGGACATCGAACGGAAGTGCTGCTCGTCAAGCAAGCCAATGGGCACTGGAGCCTGCCCAAGGGCAAACGCAAGACGGGCGAGTCCATCAAGCAAACCGGGTTGCGCGAATGCCGTGAAGAGACGGGTCACGACGCCCAGTCGCTGCGCTTTGTCGGCTGGGGCGTTGACAGCCGCAAACACATTCGCCTTTATCTCTGGAAGTCGGACGAGCATCGCCTCTCTTCCGAGCAGGGCAGGCCCTGGCGCCCACGTAAGCGCGAGATACTGCGCATCGCCTGGGTTTCCCTCCCGCAAGCCCGACAGATGCTCAAACCTTGGCAAGCCACCCTGCTGGCGAAAATCATGCGCTCCGCCACAAACAGGGCGGCATAGAAGCCAGGCGCCTTCCAGAATGGCCGGAGTCGCAAGCCGAACAATAGTGGATTTCCCCTTTTTACGGGTCGGCCGGCCATTCTTAACAAATCTTCAGGTACTCTTCAGTAACGCCCTCCTGCTCTCCTGTGTTAGTCTGCCTGTGTCGGCTGCGCAGGCACTTTATGACTCGACAACAGACATCTGGACAAGTGCATTGAAACCACCAAGCATTTCACAATGATGAAAATTTACTCTTGCTGTCGGCGTTGGCCCGCCTTGCTTATCGCGCTTTGCTTTTTGGGCCTGCCGTGCTTGAGCCAGGACGCCTCACAGACCAACAACCCGCCGCCGACACCGCCCAATCCGGCCCCCGCCAAGGAACAGCTTTGGAATGTCCACGCGGAGGCCACTTATATCGGCCAATGGCACCCCGCTTTCCCGGCGCAGTACTCCGGCCCGCAAAGTCTGGACAACCACTCTGCCACGGCGGAAACCGTTGATGTGGATCTGTTTCTCGGCGCACGCCTGTGGAAGGGGGCGGAATTTCACCTGGACGGGTTGTTCTGGCAGGGCTTCGGCTTCAACCACACCCTGGGCATCGAAGCCTTTCCCAACGCCGAGGCCTACAAACTCGGTTCCCGGCACGGCAACGTCACCCCCGCCCGCGTCTTCATCCGACAAACCATCGGCCTTGGCGGCGACCAGGAACCGGTGGCCGATGATGCTTTCCACCTCGCCGGTCAGCAGGACATTTCGCGCCTCACCCTGACAGTGGGACAGATCAGTGTTTTGGACATTTTTGATCAAAACTCCTACGCCGGGGACGTGACATCGCAGTTTCTCAACTGGGCCTTGGTGGGCAATGAAGCCTGGGATTATCCGGCCAATTCCATGGGTTTTATGACCGGTTTGGCGGCCGAGCTCAACCAGCCCAATTGGACCCTCCGCTACGGGTTCTTCCAGATGCCGCGCGTCCAGAATGGCATGGCCATAAACGGACAGTACCTGCAAGCCTGGGGCATGGTCACTGAATTGGAACGCCGCTTCACCCTCCACCATCATCCGGGCGCGGTGCGTTTGCTCGCCTTCCTCAACCGCGCGGACATGGGCAGTTACGCGGAGGCAAACGACGGTCCGGTGCGCCCGGCCGATATTGTGGCCACTCGCGCCTACCGCCTCAATTACGGCTTCTGTCTGAACACGGAGTATGAATTGGCCAAGGGCCTCGGCGCCTTTGCGCGCCTGGGCTGGAACGCCGGCCAGTCCGAAGACTGGGCCTACGCGGACGTGCAAAAGAGCGGCTCGGCCGGCCTGAGCCTCAAAGGGGATTTTTGGCATCGCCCCAAAGACACCTTTGGATTAGCGGGGGTCATCAACGGCATTTCGCGCGTCCAGCAGCAATTCTTGGCCGACGGCGGCCTGGGCATCCTGGCTGGGGATGGGGAAGGGAATTTGAATTACGGTTTGGAGCAGACTCTGGAAACTTATTACAGATTTCAAATCTGGAAAACCATCAGCGCCACGGCGGATTATCAATATGTGATCAATCCGGCCTACAACAAGGATCGCGGTCCGGTCTCCATCTTGGGCATGCGACTCCACTGGGAATTCTGAGCCTGCCACATAAGTTCGCGCTTCGGCATGGATTTGCCTGCAGCCACTATTGTCGTCGTGGCCACAAAACGATGGCCGATGTTGTCCACCATGACACCAAAGCCTTCCAAAGTTCTCACCCCCAGCAGGGTCATGTCGCCTGTTTCCGCGAAGACGACTTCATCGTTGGTTTCGTAGCCTTCGGCGCTCAGGATGGCGTAGCCGGTCTCCCGCTCGATTTTCTCCTGCGTGGCCGTGGCGAACATCCGCCGGCGCCGCGGGGTGATTCCGGCGCTCTTCAAAACCTCCGCCGGAAGCCAGGTCAGTTCCGAGCCGGTGTCCACCAGCGCCTCCAAGGGCTTGGTTGCCAATTCCTCGCTCTTGGGATTGCGCGCCACGACATTGACTTTGAACGTACTCATCGTTGAGAGTTTACCGCGTCCTCCCGCGCTGGCAAGCCGCTTTCCTTGTGCGCATTCTTCAGTCCCAAATAATATGAACCTTTTGCCCCCCCGCCGTTATTCATAGGCACAACTGAGTTCAACGAAGGAAAATCTATGAAATCACGACGCATTATCGGTTTAACCAACTTGGCGGTGGCCCTTGCCATCTTCAGTTCAATCCTTGGTGCTGCCGCGGCAGGCAATCTGCCAGCCGTCAACCCCGCCGGCACTTGGAAAATGACTTGCACTCGCGATGGCAAGACCCAGACGTATCAACCCACTCTCAAACTCAAGCTGGAAGGAGACAAGTTGACAGGCACATTGACTCGCCGTCACAACCAGCAGGACATCGAAATGGTCCTTGAAAACCTGAATCTCGCGGCGGGCGAGATCTCCTTCACGGTCAGCATCCCCCCTGAGTCGGGGGACGGGCCGAAAATGGTGAGGAAATTCCATGGGAAGATCGCTGGCGACACCATCAAGGAGGGAACTGTCAAAGTCGAGTGGAATGGCGAGGACCCCACACTCGATCACCCGCTCCATTGGGTGGCCAAGCGGGTCGCTGGGCAGGCTGGAGGCAACTGAGGCCGGGCAGTCGGAAGGGGCAAACCAAAGCGCCATTCGCGCCAGTCCCGGGATACTGGTGTTGATTCATATCGCATCACTTCCCATGTGATCCGTCGCCCCGCCTATTCGATGCGCCCGCAAACGCGGCAGCGCAAATCGCCTCTGGCGTTCCAGCGCCGGTTGTGGCAGCTTCCCGCCTGCCCGGCTTGCCGGAAATTGAAAGGCGGCCACTATGGCCAAAGTCACATCGCTTCATGTCAATGGCGCCGACGCCTCCGTTGATGCCGAGGGTGAACGCACCCTCCTGAGCGTCCTGCGGGAGGACCTCAACCTCACCGGCCCCAAATACGGCTGCGGCGAAGGCCAGTGCGGCGCCTGCACCGTGTTGCTGGACGGCGCGCCCATCCGCTCCTGCCAGCTCCCTGTTGGCAGCGTCGGCCAGCGCAAGGTCCTCACCATCGAGAGCCTGGAACAAAACGGCCAATTGCACCCCTTGCAGGAGGCCTTCCTCAAACACGACGCCTTCCAGTGCGGCTATTGCACCGGCGGCATGATCATGTCCGCCCTGGGCCTGTTGCAAAAACGCAAGTCCCCATCGGAGCCGGAAATCCTCCGCTTCATGAACGACAACCTCTGCCGTTGCGGCGTCTATCAGCGCATCGTGGCCGCCATCCGCGACGCCGCCAAAACAATGGCGGGAGGAGAAAAATGATGGACAACGATGAAGTCGAGCTGGAGTCGGAGCGATACGAGTTGTTTGAGCCGCCCCGCTGCCGCTTTGCGGTGGACCGCCGCCAGTTTTTCAAGACCCTGGGCGGCGGCCTGGTCGTGCTTTGCCTGGCCGGCCCGGCCCTGGCCCAGGAATCCGGCCAAGGCCGCCGGCGCAGCGGGCGCGGCGGCGAGGTCCCCGCCGACATCAACGCCTGGCTGCACATTGGCGAGGATGGCGTCGTCACCGTTTTCACCGGCAAAGCCGAAGTGGGCCAAAACATCCGCACCTCCCTCACGCAGGCCGTCGCCGAGGAATTGAGCGCGCCGATTGCCGCGATCCGGCTGATCATGGCCGACACGCAATTGACGCCCTTCGATATAGGCACCTTTGGCAGCATGACCACCCCCCAAATGGCCTTGCGCCTGCGCAAAACGGCCGCCGCCGCCCGCGAGGCGCTGCTCGATCTGGCCGCCGCCCATTTCAAAACCGACCGCGCTTCGCTGCGCCTGGCCGATGGGAAAATTTTCGGTTCCGGCTCGGCCGAGCCGGTCTCCTTCGGCCAATTGACCAAGGGCCAAAAGTTGGTCAAATCGGTCGCCGGCGACGGCGCCGCCATCCCGGCGGCGGATTGGAAAATCGCCGGGACTTCAGTCCCAAAAATCAATGGCCGCGATTTTGTCACCGGCAAACATCAGTACGCCTCCGACATCCATCTGCCCGGCATGTTGCACGGGCGCGTGGTGCGGCCCTCGGCCTTCCAGGCGGCGCTGGAGTCCCTGGACACCTCGGTGGCGGAAAAAATGCCGGGCGTCACCGTCTTGCATGACGGCAACTTCATCGGCGTGGCCGCGCCCGACGCGCTGACGGCCGAACACGCCGCCAACGCCATCCGCGCCAAATGGACGGCCGGCCCGCAGCCCTCCAGTTCCGAATTGTTCGATTACCTTCGCAAGAACGCCCGCCAGGAGGGCGAGCGCGGCGGCGGCCGCGGCGAGGGTGAAGACTCCGGCTCGATCGAAGAGGGGCTAAAGGCCGCCTCGCACAAATTGCAAGCCACCTACACCATCGCCTACATCGCCCACGTGCCCTTGGAACCCCGCGCGGCAGTGGCGCAATGGCAGGAAGACAAGCTGACCGTCTGGACCGGCTCGCAACGCCCCTTTGGCGTCCGCTCCGAGCTGGCCCAGGCCTTTGGCCTGGCGGAGGAAAACATTCACGTCATTGTGCCCGACACCGGCGCGGGCTACGGGGGCAAACACACCGGCGAGGCGGCCGTGGAGGCCGCCCGGCTGGCCCGGGCGGCGGGCCGGCCGGTGAAATTGGTCTGGACACGTCAAGAAGAATTTACATGGGCCTACCTCCGCCCCGCCGGCCTCATTGATGTCTCCAGCGGCTTCACCGACGAGGGCGCCATCACCGCCTGGGAATTTCACAATTACAACTCCGGCGCTTCGGGCATTCGTTGCCCCTACCAGGTCGCCAACCAGAAATGCCAGGCGCACGGCTCCCGCTCCCCGTTGCGCCAAGGCTCCTATCGCGCCCTGGCCGCCACGGCCAACCATTTCGCCCGCGAATCCCACATTGACGAGATGGCCGCCGCCCTCAAAATGGACCCGCTGGATTTCCGCCTCAAAAACTTGCGCGATCCGCGCCTGCGCGAGGTCTTGCAGGCCGCCGCCGACGCCTTCGGCTGGCGCGCCGCCAAGAGCGAAGCGGGCCGCGGCGCCGGCCTGGCCGTGGGCGTCGAAAAGAATTCTTATCTGGCCACGTGCGTCGAGGTGCTGGCCGACAAGGAGAGCGGCGTCATCAAGGTCCTCCGCGCCGTCAGCGCCTTTGATTGCGGGGCGGTGGTCAATCCCAACCATCTCAAAAGCCAGGTCGAAGGCGCGCTGATGATGGGCTTGGGCGGCGCGCTGTTCGAGGCCATTGAATTTGAAAACGGCAAGCTGACCAACCCGCGCCTCTCGGACTATCGGGTCCCCCGTTTCGCCGACTTGCCCAAGATCCAGGTGGTGTTGCTGGACCGCAAGGACATCCCCTCCGCCGGGGCGGGGGAGACGCCCATCATTGGCATCGCCCCGGCGGTGGCCAACGCGATTTTCGCCGCCACCCACCTGCGCCTGCGCTCCATGCCCCTGGCGCCCGAGGGCCTGCCCAACGGTTGAGCCAGCTTCTTTTTAGGCAAGTCCTGTTGGCAAAGTGATCCGTTAGCATCTCGGACTGGTCATTGAATATCTGTCATTGAACATCGGAAGCGGTTGGTCAACGATCCGAGAGTTCTTGAAACGTCATGCCGGCGCTGCTTGCATGACAGATGCCAAATTTTCAATGACCAAATTCTCAATCGTTTTAATCGCTCAAACCTCTCCCAGGATAGAGATGCGCCAAAAGAGCGAAATGCTCTCCCTCGCTCTTACTTTGCTCCTTGATGTCGCCAGGCTTCTTCCCTAGTATCCCGCCGGTGAAGAAACTTTTCTGTTTTCTCGTGCTGGGCGCCTCCTTGTTGCGCGGTTGGAATGCGCGCGCGGATGTCGTCACCAGCGAGGCCACGCTGGTCTCCGGCGTGGCTGTGGTGGTCAGTGATTCGGTCATCACGGCCGGGGAGATCAACAACGACGTCGAGCGGCTGGCTCCCACCGCCGCCCAACGCTATGCCGACGACCGCAGCCGCTTCTTGCAGGAATTGGCAAGGTTTCGCGACGACTCCATCGAGCGGCGGGTGGAGGACAAATTGGTCCTGCATGACTTCGTCTCCTCCGGCTACCTGACCAACGTGCTGGAGGCATTTATTGACGACCAGATCCGCCGGACGATTCAAAAGGAACACGGCGGCGACCGGGCCGGGTTCATCAGAACCCTGGAGGCCGAGGGGATGACCTATGAAATGTACCGGCGCACGCAGCGGGAACAGATCATTATCGGCATCATGAACTATCAGAACAGTTCCAACCCGCACAAGATCATCATCTCCCCTCTCAAGATCGAGCAATATTATCAGACCAACAAAACTGAATTCAAAGTGGAGGACGAAGTCAAATTGCGCATGATCGTCATCCCCCAGTCGGCCGACGATCCTCCCGGCACGGCCAAAGGGCTGGCCGAGGAAATCCTGGCCAAAATCAACTCCGGCATTCCCTTCGCGGAGATGGCCAGGGTCAATTCCGCCGGCTCCCAACGCGCCGAGGGCGGTGACCGCGGCTGGGTTGACCGCGCCTACCTCACGCCCGCCCTGAGGCAGGTCGTCTTTTCTCTCAAGCCCGGCCAGCGCAGTGGCGTCATTGATCTGCCCAAAACCCCCGAACAGCCCGAAGCCTGTTACCTTTTGCAAGTGGATGATGTCCGCGCCGCCCACGTCAAGGATTTGAAGGAAGTTCGCGCCGACATCGAGCGCACGCTCATGTTGGAGGAAAATCGCCGCCTGCACAAGCTCTGGATCGAACGGCTCAAGAAGAAATCCTTCATCGAGTACTACTGATTGACGATGACTGGCTGGATCGCCATTTCTCTGGGGGATGTCACCGGCATCGGGCCTGAAGTCACGCTCAAGGCGCTGGCGGCTGAGGCGCTCAACGATGACACCCGCTACTTGTTGATCGGCGACTGCGACCACACAACCGCCCTCAATCAGCGGCTCGGATTGCAATTGCCCTTGCAGCCGTTTTCGGAAGCCGGCGCCCAGGGCCGCTTCTTCCTCCACAATCCCCTTCACCAGCCGCTCCCGCCGGGCTTGGAGCCGGGTTCCTCCGCCGCCGCCCGCGCCGCCGTGGCCTGGTTGACCGACGGCGCCCAGCGCTGCCTGAGCCGCCAAACCGACGCCCTGGTGACCGCCCCCTTGAGCAAGCAAGCCGTCGTGCGCAGCGGCCAGCCCTTCATCGGCCAGACCGAGTTCCTTTCCCAATTGGCCGGCACGGATCGCACCGCCATGATGCTCCTGGGCCACGATGACCGCGGCCGATGGCTTCGCGTCGCTTTGGCCACGACCCACCTGCCGCTCAAGTCGGTCGCCGCGCATTTGCGGCCGGAAAATATCGCCCTCGCCATTGATCTGGCCGCCGGGGCCTGCCAGGACCTCGGTTTGCCTCGCTGCCGCGTCGCCGTCTGCGGCCTCAATCCGCACGCCGGGGAAAACGGGCAATTTGGCGGCGAGGAAATCGCCTTCATCCAGCCCGCCGTCGCCGCGGCGCAAAAGCGCGGTCTGGATGTCGTCGGCCCGCTGCCGGCCGACACGCTTTTTTATTTCGCCTACCGCGGCGATTACGACGCGGTCGTGGCGATGTATCACGACCAGGGGTTGGCGCCCTTGAAAATGGTCGCCTTCGACAATGGCGTCAACTGGACCCTTGGCCTGCCCTTCATCCGCACTTCACCCGATCACGGCACCGCCTTCGACATCGCCGGCCTGGGCAAGGCCGATCCTTCCAGCATGCGCGCCGCCATCCGTCTGGCCGGACAACTGGCCCGCCGCGGCGCCAGGCCTTCCCTCTCGTGACCTCCGCCCTCATCGTCGCCGCCGGCCAAAGCACGCGCATGGGCTTGCAGACCGACAAACTCTTCCTGCCCCTGGCGGGCCGCCCGCTGGCCGCCCACACCTGGGGGCGCTTTGACGCCGCGCCCTCCATCCAGGAAATCGTGCTGGTCGTGCGGGAGGGCCTCCAGGAGGCCTTCGCGGAAATGGCCGCCAAATTTCGATTTGACAAACCTTTTCGCCTCGTTGCCGGCGGCGACCACCGCCAGGACTCCGTCTGGAACGGCCTCCAGGCCCTTTCGCCAGCCGCGGACATCGTGGCCATCCAGGACGCCGCCCGGCCCTGCTCCAGCCTGGCCTTGATCGAGGCCACCATCCAGGCCGCCCGCCAGGAGGGCGCCGCCGTCGCCGCCCAGCCCGTTTCCGACACGATCAAAGCTTCCGACGATGGCCAGTATGTGTCGCGGCACCTGGACCGGTCGCGCTTGTGGGCCGTGCAAACGCCGCAGACTTTTCGGGTCGAAATCATTCGCAGGGCCTTGGAGGCGGTGCGCCGGCGCGGATTGCACGTTACCGACGACACCGCCGCGTGCGAAATCGTCGGCCAGCGGGTCAAGCTGGTCTGCCTGCCGGAACCCAATCCCAAAGTGACCGTCCCCGCCGACATTCCCTACGTGGAGATGCTCTTGCAGTCGCAATGATGCCCGCCAACCGTCTGCGGCGCATAATCTTACGTTGCAGTTTACGTTTCCTAATCTTAATCTTAATCCTAATCCTAATCTCAATCCTTTCAGGTGCCGCCTCTTGCCAACAGCCTCAGAGCGAACTTCAGCCTTCTTCCTTCTTCCTTCTTCCTTCCCTCGCCGCCCCTTGCCAATTGTGCCAGAGCGCATTATGATAATACCCTGTTGAAACGAGAATTATGAACCGCCGATTCTTTTACGGGCTTTTGGTTGCCGCGCTTGCCGTCAATTTGTTTTTCGGAGCGCAGATTTACTTCTATTCCGCCCACGCTTCGCAAAAGGATGATCCCTATGAAAGTTACAAGCTCCTGGCCGATGTCCTGGAAAAGGTCCGTCAGGAATACGTGGACGGCGACAAACTCAGCTACCAAGACCTTATCCACGGCGCCCTCAAAGGCATGCTCAACAGCCTGGACCCGCACAGCGAATACATGGACCCGGCTAGATTCGAAGAATTGAAAAAAGACACCGAGGGCGAGTTCGGCGGCGTGGGCCTGCGGGTCCAACCCAAAGACAAGATACTCACCGTCATCGCCCCCATCGAAGACAGCCCCGGCTTCCGCGCCGGCATCCTGCCCCAGGACCAGATTCTCAAGATCAACGGCGAGAACGCCTCCCACTACGATTGGGAGGAGGCCGTCAAACTCCTGCGCGGCGAACCCGGCACCACCGTCCGCATCACCGTGCGCCGCCCCTCCACCGGCCAAGTCAAGGAATACACCCTCCAGCGGGCCATCATCAAAGTGGACACCGTCACCGACATCAATGACAGGGCGGTGTTTCCCCTTGGCCCCGACGGCATCGGCTATGTGCGCCTGACGCAATTTGGCGAACGGACCTCCGACGAGATGGACAGCGCGCTCAAGAAGCTGGGCGACCAGGGCATGAGGGCCTTGATCCTGGATTTGCGCGAGAACCCCGGCGGCTTGCTCGAACAAGCCGGCCAGGTCTGCGAAAAATTCCTCCCGCGCGGCCAATTGATTGTTTCCACCGAGGGCCGCGGCCCCGCCCCTCGCTCGGAGTACCGCGCCCAGGGCCACGGCAAGCGCGTTGATCTGCCCTTGGTCGTCTTGGTCAACGGCGACAGTGCCAGCGCCTCGGAGATTGTCGCCGGCTGCCTGCAAGACTTGCAGCCCATCACCCACGCCATCGTCGTGGGCGAACAGACCTTCGGCAAAGGCTCCGTCCAAAGCATCCTCCCTCTGGCCGACGGCTCCGCCCTGCGCCTGACCACCGCCAAGTATTACACCCCCAGCCACAAAGTCATTCACCAGCACGGCATCACCCCCGACATCGTCGTGTCCATGCCGCAGGCGGACGAGGATGATTTGCGCGTCAAACATTATCCCGGCGCCCTGGAGATGCTCGATTCCAAGGAACGTGCGCGGATCCAGAGCGTGCGCGACCGCCAACTGGAGCGGGCCGAGGACCTCCTCAAGGGCATCTTGCTTTACGCCCAGCGCGCCAATCCCGCCCCTTCCAGAATCGCCGCCGCCTCCCTTCCCGCGCGGTAATCAGTCTTTCATCCCAATCCTGATCCTAATCTTAATCTTAATCTCACCTTGCTGATCAGGATTAAGATTAAGATTAAGATTAAAAACGACTATGGCGCCTCCGCCTTGGCCATCAGCACCGCTATATTCTCCAGGCACAGCCGCGACCAGGATTCATAACGGTCGCCTCTCTTCGCGGCGGTGGAGATGGGGACAAATTTCGGAGCCTTGATGCCGGTTTTTCCTCCCACAATCCTCTCCTCGGCCACGCGCATGATATGCACCACGCCAAAATGCACCCACCCGACCTCCGTGCTGTCGTCGTTAATCAGCGCCACGGCCTTCTCCTTGCCCGGTTCGATGTCCACCTCTTCTTTGACCTCCCGCCGCATGCCTTCGTAATAGCCGAGGGCGTCCTTGGAAAAGAGGCCGCGGTCCTCCTCCGATATGTGGCCGCCAACGCCAATCGAATACAATCCGTGCAGCCGCGTTTCTTCCCCGCCGCGTCCACGCTCATATTGCAGCACCCGATCGTTGCTGATCAGGAGCACGTAAGGAATAAGCTGTTTGTAGCGCCTGTCCTGTTCGGCTTCGCGCCGGATTTTATAGACCAGATTTGCCGCCTGGGTGATGACTCCCAGATACTTCTCCACCTCCAGGCTCAAGCCCTGGAACAACCCCAATTCATCCAAAAGTTTCCGTTCAAAACAAAGCACTCGTTCTTCCACCGCCATTGAATTGTCCTTTCTCTTCGACCGGCCCTGCCGTCGCCCCGTTCGTGAGGGCGAACATTGTTGAAAACGCGATCCGGCGCAAGCCGGAATATTGTCGCATTCCCCCGCCGCCCGAACGCGAATCATTCCGGGGGAGCACACGCGCCTCGCGTGTCCCAGTCGGCGCCCCCGCCGACTGGCTCTTTCCGCCGCATACGAACATGGACGATGACAAATTCTCAATGACCAATTCTCAATCCAGAAGTTCGAAATCTTGGAGTGTTTCTCCGCCAACAGAAGTCACCCAAAAAAGTGAAAAGCTCCCGTCGCCCTGCTCCCCGCGCCATCGGGACTCGACTTTCCGCCCCGCCCGTGCCAACTTGGTGCGTGTCGTTGAATGACAAATTGGAACATTTGCGCGCGCTCCTGCGCTCCTGCGGCTCCTGCCTCATTGCCTACTCGGGCGGGGTGGATTCGGTCTTTCTCGCCTTCGTCGCGCACGAGGTCCTGGGAGACAAATGCCTGGCCGCCCTGGCCGATTCCCCCAGCTTGCCGCGCCGCGAATTGCAGGAAGCCGTCGCCCTTGCCGGCCGCTTTTCCATCCCCCTGCAAATCATCCACACCGCCGAGTTTGACAATCCCGACTACCTCGCCAATCCGCAGGACCGCTGCTATTTCTGCAAGCACGAACTGTTCACCCGCTTGACCCCACTGGCCCGCGAGCGCCGGTTCGCCGTCATCGCTTACGGCGAGAACGCCAGCGACGCCGGCGACCACCGGCCCGGCGCCCAGGCCGCCGGGGAATTCCAGGTCCGCGCACCCCTCAAGGAAGCCGGCCTGACCAAAAGCGACATCCGCGCCTTGTCCGCGCAATTGGGCCTGCCCACGGCCGACAAACCGCAAATGGCCTGTCTAAGCTCGCGCGTCCCCTACGGCCAGCCCGTCACGCCCGAAAAACTGCGCATGATCGAAGAGGCCGAATACGTCTTGCGCGACCTGGGCTTTTACGACGTGCGCGTGCGCCACCACGATTTGACCTCTGGCGAACGCCCCGCCGCTCTGGCGCGCATCGAAGTCGGCCCCGGCGAGATGCCCAAATTCCTGGCCGACGGCGTCCATGCGCGGGTTGCCGCCGCGCTGGCCAAGCTCGGCTACCCCCACGTCACGCTCGACCTCCAAGGCTACCGCCGCGGCAGCCTGAACGAACCCGCGCCCGCCCCTCCGCCCCTCGGTAGGGCGAGACTCGAGCCGTGACTCGATTTCCTTTGACGGTAGGGCGAGACTCCGTCGAGCCCCAATTCGATTTCATGGGATTTTGTTTTTTTGCTTGCTCGCGAGAAGATATGCGACACCTTTGCCCCGTGACCGACGCTCCATGCCAAGACATCGGACGCCACCATCCCGCCCGCGGCGTTCACATTTATTCAGGACAACCGACCATTGTTTTCCTAACCGTTTGTGCGGCAGACCGAAAACCTTGGCTCGCGGACCCCGCCGTGCATCAATCTCTACGCGCCGCATGGCAATCGGCCCACGCCTGGCTAGTGGGATATTATCTGCTCATGCCCGATCATTTGCATCTTTTCTGCGCGCCTCACGATGTGGGCTTCACGTTGGAGAAATGGGTGGCCTTTTGGGAACGCCAATTCCGGCGGTTGCATCACGACCCGGATTCCCGCTGGCAATTCCATCCCTTTCATCATCGGCTCAGACGGCAGGAGAGCTACACCGGGAAATGGAATTACGTGCGCGAAAATCCACTGCGTAAAGGCCTGGTAAAAAACCCCGACGCCTGGCCGTACCAGGGAATGATGAATACGCTTCGATGGTGATCTCAAAATCCCCGCTCGGTAGGGCGAGACTCCGTCGAGCCGTGACTCGATTTAGTGGGCTAAAGTCACTGCGGCATCAACCGGGCCAAGAGTGAGTGCCAGGCCTGCGCGAGGTTTTTCCGGATTCGCTCGCAACAGAGGCGGCAATCTCGGCAAGCGACGGTGGGTGGAAAAGTGACCTGACACAACCCGGGCCGTTCCCTGGCCTGTTACGAAATCGCCCATGCACGTTGGCAATAACTGACGCTCGCCATAAAGGCGGTCTTCCGGGGTAGCGTTGGCGCGGACGTGAGCAAGAAAACTCGCCAAGCGTGACTCCTTCATTCATTCTGCGATTATGAGAGCGCCCGTGCGCGTCCTTCAATTACTCAGCGGCATTCTGAGTATTGGCTGCGGAGTCTTGTTATGCATCCCGGCCGCGTTTCTGGCATGGCAAGCAATCCGGTTTGCGTCCGGTGGCCCTCTCGCTGGTTCCCTTCCACGTAGTACTCGCCATGCGGACTTCATCGTGTCGGTCGGAAGTTTCACACTAACTGGTTGGCAGATGTAGGCCGTGGCCGGCGGGCTCGCGCTGGGCGGGGTTTTGCTGGGTATATTCGGCTTTTGTGCGCTCTCACCAGAAGACGAAAGGCGCTAACCAGAGCGCGGAGCCAACGGGAGGCAACCATTATCTCGAAAGTGTACTTGGAAACGCGATAAAAAAGGCTCGCCAAACGGAACGACTTCATACATTGTGCGATTATCCAAATGACCAAGCCCAAGAAAGCATTTTGCCAGGTTTGCTATGAACGGCGTGCGACTCGTCACGTTTTCGACGCCAACACAGGCAAGAGTAGCCACTTTTGCGAGAATTGCTTCGAGACATTCGCGCCGTCCGAAGTGCGTCCGCAGATCGCTGCAATTCTTGGGGCACACTGTCAGTATTGTGGCGGGCAGGCTTCTGGTGGCTGCATTGATTTTCTTACTCCCACGACGGGTGTTCAGCGGATGTGGTATATGTGTGCGCCATGCTCGCGGGAGCATGATCGATATATTCAGCGGGAATTCGGGCTTGTTTCTCGAAAAATACGAAAATTATCGCAGCAAGAACAGTCGGCAGCACTTCGGGAGTTGAATATTGCGGCAGACAAGCACATGAAGAAGTGGGTTTTAGAAAGAGATTCACAATGAAGCCACAATTCATGCGGCGCAAAAAGAACTCTTGCCAAACGAAACGCGTTCATACGTTGTGCGAAAGTACATGCGCTCAGATTGAACGCGCGATGAGTCTCACCAGCATATCTCCGGCCTGGTAAAATCGCACGGACCGAAATCCTCGAGCGGTCGCCAGCGTCAACTGATCTTTGTCACCCGACACAAAGAGATCCGGGTTGATTTGCTCCAAGATGGCCACATGCAAGGCGTCCGCGCTACGGGCCTTACAGAGGAGTCCGTAGGATTAAGTAGCCGCGATAAGCAACAAGCACAGCGCGGCAGAACAGAAACAATAATTATTGCATTACCACAAAAGTGTGGTATTATGCCCCAATGCAGCGCCCGTGCGCCCATTGTGCAAAAGGGGTGCGGACCTCGCGGGCCGGCCATTGCCGGACCCCTGCGGAAGTCCGGCCGCGTTCCCCCGCGCCCGCGGCGCGCGGCGGGCCGGGGAGAAAGAAAACCAGGGAGCAACTTTATCACCCGGCTCCTGTCATGGGCGCCGGCTGCGGCGTTTCCAGAAGCCGGGAATCAACGGTTTGCTGCAATTCGGCCCAACCCGCTTGCGGTCAGTACAAGTCAGTACAAGCCAGTACAAGTGAATATAACCGGATGAAAATTATTCCGCATCTGCAACCGGCGCGAGAATTTGGCAAAATTCCGTTCGACTTGCGCCGTCGAACCGGTAGCCTTTTGCCATTCAACATGCGCTGGCAGAATATCAGCATCATCGGGGCCGGACTGCTGGGAGGCTCCCTGGCCCTGGCCCTCAAGCGGCGGCAATTGGCCGCCTCCGTCCGCGCCTGCGTCCGGCGCGACGCCGCTCTGGCCGAATGCCGGAAGCTGGAGATTGCCGGCCTGGTCACCAAAGACCTTCAGGAAGCGGTGCAAGGGGCGCAATTGGTCATTCTTTGCACGCCGCTCTCGCAGATGGCCGCGCTGGCGGCCGCCATGCGCCCCTTTCTGGCGGCGGGGGCGGTCGTGACCGACGTGGGCAGCGTCAAGGGTTCGGTGGTCAGGGAACTGGAGCCGATCGTGCGCCAGGCGGGGGCGGAATTTGTCGGCAGCCATCCGATGGCCGGGTCGGAGAAGACGGGCGTGGGGGCGGCGCGGGCGGACTTGTTTGAGAACGTCGTTTGCTTGGTCACTCCGGGCCGGTATTCCTCGCCCGGAGCCATAGCGGGCATCGAGGAATTCTGGCGGGCGGTGGGCGGGTGGCCGGTGCGGCTCAACGCGGAGGCGCACGACGATCTGGTCAGCCGTTCGAGCCATTTGCCGCACGTCGTGGCGGCGGGGTTGGTCAATTACATATTAAGCCCGGTGCATCCCAAGGAGCAGCGGTTGGTCTGCGCCAACGGATTTCGGGACACCACGCGCATTGCGTCGGGTTCGCCGGAGATGTGGCGGGACATCGCGCTGGCCAATCGCGGGAACCTGGTTCGAGTCTTGGGAGTGTTCATTGAGGACTTGCAGGAGTTTCAACTGGCGCTGGAGCGGGGGGACGCCGGGGCGATTGAGGAATTCTTCGCCCACGCCAAGGAGCGGCGGGACGGTTGGCGGGCGCATTCCCCCGCCGCCTCGGCGGAATGAGTATTTTCAACCCATTAAATAAGTAATATTAATTCTAATCCTAATCTTAATCTCCTTCATGCCAGCCAGATTAGGAGGATTAAGATTAAGATTAAGCTTAGGATTAGGATTAAGGGCAGCCCAAAGGCCGCGCCCGCCGCGCGGCGTTTATGGCTTGTCGCCGCTTCCCACGCTGCTATGGTTCGCGGATGGACATCGCACCGCCGCGGATCACCGACGCAGCCGCCGCTCCTCCGCAAATCGAGGTGGCCGGCCTGACCAAACTGTACGGGGACTTGCCGGCCGTGAGCGACTTGTCCTTTGCCGTGCGTCCGGGCGAAGTCATCGGCCTGGTCGGCCCCAATGGCGCGGGCAAAACCACCACCTTGCGCTGCCTGGCCGGCATCATCCCGCCCACCCGCGGCGCCGTGCGCATCTGCGGTTTCGACCTCGCCCAAAACCCCATTGATGCCAAACAACGGCTGGCCTTCTTCTCCGATGAACCGCGGCTGTTTGATTACTTGACAGTCACGCAGCACCTGACCTTCGTCGCCCGGATTTACGGCGTGGCCGATTACCAGCAAACCGGGCGGCAGTTGCTGGAGGAATTGGAAATCGCCGATAAGGCGGACAAACTGCCGGTGGAGCTTTCCCGCGGCATGAAGCAAAAACTGGCCATCGCCTGCGGCTTGCTCCATTCGCCGCAGGTCATTTTTTTCGACGAGCCGCTCACCGGGCTGGACCCCATCGGCATCCGGCGGATGAAGGACTCCATTTTAAAGCGCGCGCGGGCCGGGGCGGCCATTCTCATCAGTTCGCATTTGCTGCACTTGCTGGAGGAGGTCTGTTCCCACGTCCTCATTCTCAAGAACGGGCGCAAGATCATTGACGGCAGTCTGGAGGAGGTGCGCCAGCGCTTTTCCGAGCAGGACGGCGGCGGCAACCTGGAGGACGCTTTCTTTCGCGCCACCGGCGAAACCAAAGGGGAGGCGTGATGCTGGGCGCGCTTTTTTTCTATCAATATCATTCCTGGCTCAACCGCCTGCTGGCCCGCGTCCGGCGCTTGCGCCAACCCAAGTATCTGTTCGGCGCGATCGTCGGCGGCCTCTACCTCTATTTCTATTTGTTCCGCGGCTTCGCTTCCTCGCGCTCCGCCCGACCGGCGCCCATGCCGCTGGCCGTTCCCGCCGAATTGAGCGACTTGCCCCAAACACTTGCCGCGCTGGGTTTCATGGTCATGGTGCTGTTGGCGTGGATCCTTCCCCACTCGCGCGCGGCCCTGGCGTTTTCGGAGGCCGAGGTCGCCTTTTTGTTTCCGGCGCCCGTGAGCCGCCGGACGCTCATCAACTTCAAGCTGCTCAAATCGCAGGCCGCCATCGCGTTCAGTTCACTGATCGTGACGCTCATCGGGCGCGGCTGGCGGGGCGGCTCCTTCCCCATTCACATGCTTGGTTGGTGGGCGGCCTTCTCGGTCTTCAACCTCCATCTGCTGGGCAGTTCCTTCGCCGTGACCCTGCTCATGGACCGCGGCATTTCCAATTGGAAGCGGCGCGCCTTCTTCCTCGGCGGCGCGGCGGCTGCGGCGGCGGGGATATATCTCTGGATGCGCCAGAGCCTGCCGCTCTTTCCGTCCCCGTCGGACGAAGGGGGCGTCAAGTGGATTTTTAATTACGTCGGCCAGGTCTTTCAATCGGGGCCGCTGCCCTGGTTGCTGGCGCCCTTCCGCCTGGTCGTCGCTCCCTACTTTGCCGCCAACTGGGCGCAATTCCTCCTGGCCCTGGGGCCGGTGCTGGCCATTATCGCCCTCCATTACTTCTGGATCATTCGTTCCAACGTCGCCTTCGAGGAGGCCTCCGTCGAACTCTCGCGCAAATTCGCCGAGCGGCTCGCCGCCATGCGCTCCGGCAACTGGCACGCGGCCCGCCGGCCCAAAAAAGCCGCCCGCCCGCCCTTCACTCTGCATCCGGCGGGCCGTCCGTGGGTGGCCGTGTTTTGGAAAAATCTCATCAGCGCCGGGCAATACGTCACCGCCCGCGTCTGGCTGTTGCTGGTGTGGGCCGCTGTTTTCGGCGGCATTTTTCTCCAGACCCAATCCGCCCGTGGCGGCGGCGGCTTGGGCCTGGGCGTGATCATGTTCGTGGGAATGCTGTTGGCCATGTCGCTATTCTCCGGGCCGCAAATGCTGCGCAACGACTTGCGCCAGGACCTGCCCGTCGCCGACGTCCTCAAGATGCTCCCCATCCCCGGCTGGCAGGTCGTCCTGGGCGAAGTCCTGGCCCCGGTGGCCATGCTGGCCGGGGTCCAATGGCTGTTGATCCTTTTCGGCGCGATTTTCTTCCCGGACCATATCGCCAAGCACGCCATTCCGCTGGCGGCGCGCGTCAGTTTCGCGCTGGCGGCGGCGCTGCTGTTGCCGTTTATAGACCTGATCGCGCTGTTGATTCCCAACGCCGCGGCCCTCTATTTTCCCGCTTGGTATCACCTGGGCAAGGAGGCCCCGCGGGGCTTCGAGACGATGGGCCAGCAACTCATTTTGATGTTCGGACAAATGCTGGTCTTGCTCTTGTCATTGCTCTTGCCGGGCGCCGTCTTCACCGTCCTTCTTTTATGCGCCAACTTTTTTGGCTGGCCGCTGCTCGGCGTGGTTCTGGGCGCAATGGCCGCTGCGCTGCTCCTGGCCGTCGAGGCCGCCCTTGGCATCAGGCTCCTCGGCGGCGTCTTCGCCCGCTTCGACCTCTCCGCCGAACTGCTTTAGTGCAAACTGAAGCCCCGGTTGCCTTACCAAAGTGTAATATTCGGGAAAGGCTGCCGTCATCCGGCGCGGGCATGGTATGGGCGGTGAATGAAACGAAAACTTAGCTTGTCGCCGAATATGAAAATGAATTGCTTGTCCCAAAAAATGGCCGCCCTCCTTTTGGGCGGATCGCTTCTGGCCGGCACTTGCGCCGTCGTGCTGACGGTTCGCGCCGGCGAACAGACCACCAAATCCATCGGACTGATCGTGGACGACCGGCCGCTGGCGCATGAGGTCAAACTGAGCACCAGCTTCGCGCCCGTCGTCAAGAAAGTCTTGCCCAGCGTGGTGAAAGTGGAGGTGAAAATCCCCGGCCACGAGACGCAGCTTGGCCTGCCCGATGATCCCTTTTTCCGCCAGTTCTTCGGCAATCAGTTCGGGGGCCAAAGGAAAATCATCACTCCGCCCGAACACGGGGTCGGCTCCGGTGTTATCGTGACCAAGGACGGATACATTCTGACGAACAATCACGTGGTGGATAATGCCGACGAGGTCAAGGTGACGCTCAACGACGGGACGGAGTTGACGGCCAAGGTGGTGGGAAAGGACCCGAAATCGGACCTGGCGGTGATCAAGATCGCCAGCCATGACCTGCCGGCCATCGCGTTTGCCGACAGCGGCCAATGCGAGGTGGGCGACGTGGTGCTGGCGGTGGGCAACCCCTTTGCCATCGGGCAGTCGGTCACCATGGGCATCATCAGCGCGACGGGGCGGGCGACGATGGGACTGGATTATGAGGATTTCATCCAGACCGACGCGGCGATCAATCCGGGCAATTCGGGCGGGGCCTTGGTGGATGCGGAGGGCCGATTGGTTGGCATCAACACCGCGATCTACAGCCGAAGCGGGGGCAACCAGGGGATCGGCTTCGCAATCCCGACGGACCTGGCCCGGGGCATTATGGTCAGTCTCATTGACCACGGCCGGGTGACGCGCGGTTATTTGGGTGTGCGGATCCAAAACCTGACCCCGGCGCTGGCCAAGCAGTTTGACCTCAAGAACGATCAGGGCGCGCTGGTGGGCGAGGTTGAGCCTGACGGCCCGGCGGCCAAGGCCGGATTGAAGAGCGGCGACGTGATTGTCAAATACAACGGCCACACGGTCACCGACAGCCGCCATCTGAAGCTGGAAGTGGCCGAAACGGCCCCCGGCCAGCGTGTCGCGGTGGAGGTTTTGCGCGAGGGCAGCACCAAGACAATGGAAGTCAACGTCAAAGAGTTGCCGGCCACCGAGCATCTGGCCGGAAACAACTCCGGCGAGGATTCCCACGAGAGCGACACCTTGAAAGGGGTGGGCGTCAGCGACATTGACGCCCAGGCCCGCCAGCAATTCGGCATTCCCGAACACGTCACCGGCGCGGTGGTGACACAAGTGGCGCCCGATTGCGCGGCGGCGGAGGCCGGCCTCAAGGCGGGGGACGTGATCCTGGAGATCAATCATCATCCGGTCAAAAGCGCCGCCGACGCGGTGCGCCTGACCGAGCACCCCAAGGACAAAACGACGCTGGTCCGCGTTTGGAGCCCTGAGGGGAGCCATTACCTGGTGGTGGATGAGAGCAAGGCCAGTTGATGCCGGCCCGGTCCAAGCCATCTCTCCCGTGTGCAGGATAATGGACGCGGGAGAGTTTTTTGCCATTGGGCAAAAGCGGATGTCTGCGCTATGATGAATGACGAGATGCGCATTTTGGTAGTCGAGGATGACAACAAGATCGCCTCCTTCGTCGTCAAGGGCCTCAAGCAGGCCGGCTACGCGGTGGATCGTTGCGCCGATGGCGAAGAGGCGCTGGTGCTGGCGGAAACGACCGCTTACGACGCGGCGGTGGTGGACGTGATGCTGCCCAAGCTCGACGGGTTGAGCTTCATCCAGCGGCTGCGCAGCCGGAAAATCCGCACCCCAGTCATCATCCTCAGCGCCAGGGCGTCGGTGGACGACCGGATCAAAGGGCTGCAAGCCGGCGGGGACGATTACATGACCAAGCCCTTCGCGTTCTCCGAGTTGACGGCGCGGCTGCACGCGCTCATCCGCCGGGCCACCCAAACGACCGAACCGACGCGTCTGAGCGTGGGCGACCTGACCCTGGACCTGCTGACGCGCACAGTGACGCGCGGAGAGCAAAGCGTGGAATTGCAATCGCGGGAGTTCGCGCTGCTGGAATACTTGATGCGGCAGGCCGGGCGGACGGTGACCAAGACGATGATTCTGGAGCACATATTCGATTACAGCTTCGATCCGCAGACCAACGTGGTGGACGTTTTGGTGCATCGGCTGCGGGCCAAGATTGATCCCGAGAAGACGCGGCTGCAGACCCTTCGCGGAGTAGGTTATGTTCTTCGAGCCGCATAAGCTCCTGCGCGGATTCGCGTTCCGGCTCAGCTTGTGGTACGCGCTGATCTTCTTCATCAGCACCGGCGTGCTCTTGCTGCTGGTTTATTACCTGGTCGCCGGCGCTTTGCAACGCAAGGACCATGAAGTCATCCTGTCCCGGCTCAAGGAGTATGCGGCGGTGTACGTGGCGGGGGGCGCGCCGGCCTTGCAGAGCGTGGCCGCCCAGGAGAACAATCCCGCCGACGAACGGTCCTTTTACGTCAACCTGGTCAGCAAGCGCTACGTCAATCCCATTGTCATACCCCAGGGCTGGCTGGGGTTCAAAGTCACCCCCGGATACCTGGAAGTCAGGGAGTTTGAAATAAACCGCATTCCAAAAAACGCCGAGCGGGATTACACTCTGGCTTATGCCGCCATGCCCGACGGCTCCCGCCTGGTCGTTGGCCGGAGCACCAACAACCGCGATCTGCTCTGGCAGCCGGTGCGGGCGACCGCCCTGCCCATCATCTTTGTCATCGCGCTGCTGGGCGTTATTTTTGGCTGGTTCTTCGCCCATCGCGCCCTGCTGCCGGTGCGCCAGATCGTGGCCACCGCCGGGCGGATCATCTCGACGGGCAACCTGGACGCGCGCGTTCCCACCCGCGCCTCGCACGACGAATTGGATGAAATGGTGCGGCTGTTCAACGCGATGCTGGACAAAAACCAGGCCCTCATCCGCGCCATGCGCGAGGCGATGGACAACGTGGCGCACGACTTGCGCACGCCGCTGACCCGATTGCGCGTCTCGGCCGAGCTGGCCCTGCACGAGAGCGGCGACCCGGCCGCCCTGCGCGAGGCGCTGGCGGACAGCGTGGAGGAATCCGAGCGGGTTTTGAGCATGATCACGACCCTGATGGACATCGCGGAGGCCGAGGCGGGCACGATGCGCCTGGAGCGCCAAACGGTGGACCTCTGCCAGCTTCTCCGCGAAGTCATCGAGATGTATGAATACGTCGCCGAGGAAAAGAGAATCACGGTGACGGCCCAATTGCCGCCCAGTTGCGAGGCGCCGGTGGATGCGACGCGCCTGAGGCAGGCCTTTGGAAACTTGCTTGACAACGCTCTCAAGTACACGCCCGAAGGCGGCGCGGTCACGATCACCGCCAGCCGCGCCGACGGGCGCGCCGTGGTGCGTTTCCGCGACAACGGCGCGGGCATTCCGGCCGCCGAGCGGGGGCGGATTTGGGACCGGCTGTATCGGGGCGACAAAAGCCGTTCGCAGCGCGGGCTGGGCCTTGGGTTGAGCGTGGTCAAGGCGGTGGTGGAGGCGCACGGCGGCGCGGCCAGCGTGAGCAGCGAACCGGGCCAAGGCTCCGAATTCACCGTGTCGCTCCCCGCCGCCAAGGGCGAGCCGGTTCCAGCGTCAACTTAACCTGAATCCGGCAGTTGGCTTTCAGGAAAAAACCGGCTCACTTCTTGGGCGGCGCGCCAAAGAGATTCAGCGTTTCGTTCGTCATCGGGGCGGGCTCCTCGCTGGAACGCGCTTTTCGCTCGTCGGCGATCATGCTGAAGCGGGCCAGGACGGAGTCGCAGATCGTCTCCACCGGCTGGGCGGCGTCCACGCTGTAAAGATAGGGCTTCTGGATGGCGCGGAAAATCTCGCGCGCCCTGGCCAAGGTGCGGGTTTTTTCAAAATGGGTCGCCCGATCCCCCCGCGTCCGAATCCGTTCCAGGCCGGACTTTGGCTCCAGGTCCAGGATGACCAGCAGGTCCGGCTCCGGCGCGAAGACCTCGTTGCGGCGGCGGATTTCATCGGGATCAATCCCGCGGGCGCCCTGGTAAGCCATGCTGGAGAAGTAATAGCGGTCCACAATGACGACCTTGCCCGCCTCCAATTCGGGAATGATCACCTTGTCCACGTGCTCCTTGCGGTCGTTGATAAAGGCCTCCAGTTCCTCCTCCAGGGAAAGGCGGCCGGTCAAGGCGGAATCGCGCAGCATCTGCCCCCAGTGGCCGCCGGTCGGCTCGCGGGTGCGGACGACGGCAAAGTTGCGGGCCTGGAGTTTTTCCTGAATGTGATGGGCCAGGGTGGTCTTGCCGGCGCCGTCAATGCCCTCGATGGCGATGAGGAAGCCGGCGAAAGGATGGCTGCGTTTCATGCGGGCCAAGTATAAAGGCTAAAGTATAAAGGCTAAAGGCTGAAAGTTGAAAACTGCCGGGAATCTTTTAATTTATCCTTTATCCTTCAGCCTTTGCTTGGATACTGCTCGCGGAGGGCGAACGAAAGTGTTTCCTGCTTTGGTTGCGCGGCGGCGGCTTCTGTCGCCATTGAAAGGGCCTGAGAGAGTTCACCGCCATCGCGGGGATCGGACCAAGAAAGCGCGCCGCGCTGCAAAAGGGCTGAGTTTCCCTTTCCGGCGTTTGCGCCCTCGCGCACGAAAACTGGAACAAAATGCAGTTTCTCCAACTGCTCAATGGCGCCGGCCCACGTTCCACCCTTCTCGAAATCGGAGGTGACGACGAGGGCCGCATCGGCCAAGGCGTAGATCGCCTTGTTGCGCTGCATGGCGTGTCCCACGTTGAAGCCCGCCGCCGGATCATAAGGAGAAATCAACACCAATTTGTGATCCATCAACGGCTCGCGATTGTCTCTGGCCAGCGCGCCCCGCTCCAGACTGTCGGACATCACGCCGGCAGCCGCGCCCCCGGCCTTCAACGCGCCGTGCATCGCGGCGCGATCTATGCCCTTGGCCGCTCCCGAGATGAGGGTGCGACCGGCTTCGGCGGCGAATCTTCCAACATTCTCAGTGTAGGTAATCAGTTCGTCATCCACGTGTCGCGAGCCAACGACGGCCAGACCGCCGGTGTCCAGCAACGCCGAGTCGCCGCAACCGTAGAGAAGCGGCGGGGCATCCTCTTTGAGCCGGGCCTTGAGGCGGCGCGGGTAGATTGCATCGGCGCGACTGACAACCCAGATGGCGCGGGCACGCCAACGATCCACCGCCTGACTGAGCAGAAACCCGCGGGCCAGCAAGCTCTCCAGGCGTTGGCGGCCAAACATGGCGGAACAAACGCCGACCGTTTCCCCGGCATCAGACCCGATCAGGTCCGCGGGTTGCTTTTGCTTCTCGCGCAAAATGCGGGCAAGCCGGTTGTATTCGGTCAAGGTCAGCAGATCGGCGGAACCCTCGTTGCGTCCGACAATCAGTGGAGCCGTCAGCAGTAGAATGGCCTGCGTGTTGGGTGTCAGGGGCGAGTTCATTGAGCGTGCGCGGTTGTTGCCAAAGCCAAAGGATGCACCGGCCCGCTGCCCTGCGAGGTGAGCAAGTATGCGGCGACGGTCAGTGTCCATTTTGAATCCACCATGTCATCCACCAATAGAACCGGACCCGCGGGCAAAGCCGGCGAGTGGACAGCCAGCGAGCCATCAATGTTCCGCGCCTGTTGACTGCTGTTTGCCATTGTTTTTTGTTCTGGCCGATCGTCGGTCCTTTCAAGAACACCATGAAAGGGCAAATTCAACGCAGCCGCAAGCCGGCGCGCGAAGTCAGGCACAAGATTCGGATGACGGCGCGATGGAATGCACGTTACCCAAGCGGGCGGTGGCTGGGGCGACCACTGGCACACCAAAGCCGCACACGCGGCCACCAAATCATCAGCGAAACGTCCATCGTGATACTTGCCACGGCGAACGAGATTCCCCCAGCCGGCGTCGCGCCAAGCGCAGAGGACTCTGCCGGGTTGCCCCTGGTTTGAGAGTGGGATTCTTCCTGAGACTGCCATCTGCGGTAAACCGCCACTTGGCCATATCTTACGAGGTTCAATTGGGAAACTGGTTCGGCGCAGGAAGGCCACCGCCTCGCGCACAAGAGCTTGGTCGGCCGTAGCGGGCAACGGTGTGAGGTTTGGCAATTGGACTGTGCCGGGGTCGCCGTCGAGCGCCCGGATTAGAAACTGCATGTGCCCACTGTTCAGGCCGACATACTCCTGCATCTGCTGCTGCTCGGCACGGCGCAGGCTGGTCAGGCGTTCAGCCCTCTCCCAGAATCCTTCGTTCAAGTTTACCGGGGTCAGCCTCCACTTGGCATCCTGCTTGACGATGGGCGCGGGAGATTCCAGCGACATAAGCAAGAGTGCCTTTTCGATTCGACCTCTTGAGGCGTTGACGCGATTCATTAACTCGTTGACGGACAGACCGGCCGGAGCGGCGTGCAGAGCGTTCAACACGGCTTGGACTTCCTCCCGTGACGGGAAGGCACTTTCAATAAAGTAATGGAGAATGTCTGAATCTTCCTGTCCACTGAGCAACACTCCGCGAGCGGCTGCCATCTGTCGACCTGCGCGCCCGACTTGCTGGTAGTAGGCCACCACTGAGCCGGGCGTCTGGTAGTGAATCACAAACGCGAGGTCCGGCTTGTCGAAGCCCATGCCCAGGGCCGTGGTTGCCACCAACGCCTTAACCCGGTTATTCAGCAACGCGTTTTCAAGTTCCACACGGCGCTCTCCGGTCTCTCCACTGTAAGCCTCCGCGTTGATGCCCCGCGAGCGCAGCCATTCGGCGACCTGCGACGCATCACGGACGGTGAGCGTGTAGATGATTCCGCTGCCTGAGATGCTCGGCAGGTGAGTTGCCAGCCATGCCATTCGTTCCACCTGGCTTGCCATCCGCATGGTCTGGAGCAAGAGCGATGGCCGGCTCAAGTCGCCGCGCGAGACGGCAAGATTTGGTCCCAGCACGTTTTGCAAATCTTCCATTACCCGGTTATTTGCTGTGGCGGTAGTGGCGAGCAGGCGGAGATTTTCTGGCATCGTGCGCGCGATTCGCTCGATGAATCGGTAGTGCGGCCGGAAATCGTGGCCCCAGTCAGAAACGCAATGCGCCTCGTCAACCACCAGCAGCGAGAGGCGCGCCGCGGCGGGCGCCAGCACTTGCGCGCGAAAGTGTTCGTTCGCCAAACGTTCCGGCGAGATGAGCAGAATGTCCACCTGATTGCGCTCCAGCCCTGCTTCGACCGCCTGCCATTCGTCCTTGTTCTCGGAGTTGATGGTGAATGCATGCACGCCCATGCGCTCGGCGGCGGGAATCTGGTTCCGCATGAGTGCCAACAAGGGCGAGATAAGCAACGCCGGCCCCGCCCCTTGCTCGCGCATCAGCTTCGTGGCTATGAAATAGACGAAGCTTTTGCCCCAACCCGTCTTCTGCACTACGAGCAGGCGGCCTCGCCCATCTACTACGTGGCGGATTGCGTCCTCCTGTCCATCACGAAAGGTCGCTGTTGGGCTTTGCGTGCCGAGCCGAAGCAGTTCAAGAGCGCGTATCGGGTTGTATGGCATCTTCGTTCCGGCCTGCTATTTCCATTCTCACGCGCTGACTTTAGCAGGTTTCTGGAAAAGACAAAAGCCTGCACACAGGGTTTCAGGCATGATTTTTTGAGAGGTGATTTTTGATGCAAGCTCAACAAAGGCAACAGATTGCGCTCGCGCGGCTTGAAAAAAAGCAGAAAAATGCGTTTTTTTCTCGCGGCGGCGCGGTTTCTGCCTTTAAGACGTGGTGTTTAAATGACCAGACCATCATTGCTTGTCCTGGCGGCCGGCATGGGAAGCCGGTACGGCGGGCTGAAACAGATTGACCCGGTCGGACCGGCGGGCGAAACGATTATTGATTACTCGGTCTATGACGCGTTGCGCGCCGGGTTCGCCAAACTCGTGTTTGTCATCCGGCGCGATTTGGAGGGGCCGTTCCGGGAAATCGTGGGGCGGCGGTTCGAGAAACAGATGCCGGTCCGCTACGTTTTCCAGGAACTGGGCAATCTGCCGCCCGGATTCGCCCCGCCGCCCAACCGCGCCAAACCGTGGGGCACGGCGCACGCGATCCTGGCGGGCGAAAGCGCGCTGGAGGGACCGTTCGTTGCCATCAATGCCGACGATTTCTACGGGGCGCAATCGTTCCGGCTGCTGGCGGAGCACTTTGCCGCCGGCAGCGCGGACTACGCGATGGCCGGGTTCACTTTGCGCCAGACGCTTTCCGATTTCGGCAGCGTCGCCCGCGGGGTGTGCGAGGTCGGCCCCGACGGCTATTTGAAATCGGTCGTGGAACTGACGGGGATCGAACGGGACGGGGCTGGGGCAAAGAATACCGACGCGGCGGGGCGCGTGACGCGGTTGACGGGGGAGGAGGTGGTTTCGATGAATTTCTGGGGATTCACGCCGGCGGTGTTTCCGGCGTTGCGGTCGAAGTTCGCGGAGTTTTTGGACAAACACGGGCAGGACCCGAAGGCCGAGTGCTACATCCCCAACACGATCAGCCAGTTGGTGGCATCGGGCCAGGCGCGGGTGAAGGTGCCGCGCACGGGCGATGCGTGGTTCGGCGTCACCTATCGCCAGGACCGTCCGCGGGTGGTGGAAAGCATCCGCCAACTTGTGGCCCGGGGGGATTACCCGGAGAGGCTCTGGGGGTGAAGGGGTGGCGGTTTCTTCCTGATCTTAATTTTAATCCTAATCTTAATCTTGATCTTGACCTTTTGTAATCTAAATCCTTAGCGCGAAGGAGATTAGGATTCGGATTAAGATTAAGATTAGGATTAGGAATGGAGCTGCCACTTGGGGAGCGATCTTGCCATGTGGGGCGGAACAGTTTAATTTAAAAGCGCCGTGAAAGAACCGTTCATCAACGTCGAAGAGAAAATTGACCGCTTGGTGGGCCGGCGGACCCAAAGGCCGGATGCTCTTTCGACGGCGGCCAGCAACAAGGCCGACGCCATCGCCTGGCGCAGGGCTTTTGGCGGGATGCGAGTGCCGCGCGGGGTGCATCGTTTCAAAACTCACGAGGAAGCGGACCAATGGTTATGGCGGATGATCGCCCGTCCAACGAATTAGAATCGCGCGAACCGACGGTTGAAGATTTGCGGGATTTGTGTCGTGAACTCAACCAACGCGGCGCCCAATACGTTGTCGTCGGCGGGTTCGCCCTGCGCGCGGCCAATTACAATCGCCGGACCATGGACGTGGATTTGGTCGTCGCCGCCGACGCTGAAAACGAGGCGAAAGTTTTTTCGGCGCTCTCCACCTTGGCGGACAATGCCGTGCGCGAACTGCGGCCCGGTGAACTTCAGCAATACAGCGTGATCCGCGTCGCCGATGAAATCCTGGTGGACTTAATGCGCTCGGCCGGTGGAATTGATTATGCGGAAGCGGCGAGAGACGTGGTCGTGCGCGAAGTGGACGGCGTGCCGAGACCCTTCGCCTCGCCGCGTTTGCTATGGCGAATGAAAGCCGTCACGCATCGGGAAAAGGACGCGGGCGACCTGATTTTTCTCCGGCAATGGTTTGCCCAACGCGGGGAGGAACCGCCGCATCTTTGAAATCCGGGGCGAGGGTCAAAAGATTTCGCTTGCAATTCTTACAGATGTAGGAGTATTGTAATTTTTACGATTGTAAGAGAAAGGTTTGATATGCGAAAAACGGCCGGAAAAGGGGCCGGGCGCCGGATGCCCCAAATCTCGCAGGCGGAATTGGTGGTGATGCGGGTGGTGTGGAAGCGCTCGGCAGCCACCGCCAACGAGGTGGTGCAAGCCTTGCGCGGCCAGGCGCATTGGAAGCCCAAGACGATCCATACGCTGTTGAGCCGGCTGAGGCGAAAAGGGGCGCTGACGCACACCCGCCAGGGCCGCGAGTATCTTTTTCATCCGCTGGTCGCCGCCGCCGATTACGCGCATGAAGCCAGCCGGTCGTTTCTGGGCCGGGTCTTTGGCGGGGAGATCGCGCCGTTCCTGGCTTGCTTTCTTGAACGGGAGGAATTGAACGCCGAGGAAATCCAGAAACTGCGCCGCCTCCTGGATGAAAGGCTGCCATGAGCCTGCCCGGTCTTGATGCGGTTTTCGCTTTGACATGGCGCGCGTCGTTGCGGGCCTGCGTGTTGATCGTCGCGGTGCTGATCGTTCAGGCTTTGGCGGGCAAACGGCTGCCGGCAGGATTCCGCTATGCGTTGAGCCTGCTGGTGCTGCTTCGCCTGCTCGTGCCGGTGACGCCGGCCAGCCGTCTGAGCATGGATTATTTCTCCGGCCATTTTCAGCCCGCGCCCGCCGCCGAGCCGGTTCTTCCACTCGCCGCGGGTCCGGCGGTGACGGCCGCGCTTCCGTCAAACCAACGGCCTGCCGGCCCGAGCCTTCCGCCGCGTTTTTCCATTGGCCGGTTGGCGGCAGAGTTTTGGCTATGTGGCGGCGCGGGTGTCTTGCTGGCGGTGCTTTGGCGGCATCGAAAATTCGGGCGCTGGATCGCGCAGTTGCCAAAGGAATGCGATCCGCGCCTGATTGAATTGGTGGAACAGTGCAAAGGCCAGGCGGGTGTGAGGCGGATAGTCAGGATAGCCCGTGCGCCCAAGGGGAACACGGCGGCGGTGTTCGGTTTTCGCCCTCCGTGTTTGCTGCTGCCGGAAGGCATGCTGGACACTTTGGAGCGGCGCGAGGCGAGGCTGGTCATTTTGCACGAATTGCTCCACATCCGGCGGCGGGACGTGCTGGTGAATTGGATCAGCGTTTTGGCCCTGGCGCCGCACTGGTTCAATCCGCTGGCCTGGGTGGCGATGCGGCGCTTGCGGGCGGACCAGGAACTGGCCTGCGACGCCACGGTGCTCGGCCTGATTGAGCCCGAAGAGCGGGGCGCTTATGGCCGGACGCTGCTCAAGCAGTTACAAGGATTTCCGGCGGCCCGGCTGGCCGCGGGATTGGTTCCACTCATCACGTTCCGACACAACATCAAAAGAAGGATCATTATGATAACTGAATTCAAACGGGCCGGCGGGCTGGCCCGCGGCTTGTTCGCCCTCCTGTTGGTGGCGCTGGGCGGGCTGACGTTCACCCGCGCCGCGGACGAGCCAAAACCTGCTGTGACGAACACCGGCCCGCCGCCATCGGTTGCCGCCCTTAAACCGTTTCGGGACACGTCCTCAGTCACGCCGTCTGCAAAAGCCGGCCAGGACTACGGAGCGGAGTACGTCAAGCAATCCACGCTTCTGCAAGAACTCAAGGCGATGGACGGCGGGGATCATTCACGCTTCATCCAGGCACTGTCCGTCACCGCGTCGGACCCCATCTTGAACTCGCTGCTGGAGCAGGAACTGGCGCAAGAGACAAAGCTGTCCGGCCTCAAGATACGTTATGGCAAAGAAATGCCGGAGATGCAGGAAGCGGCAGCGGTCATCAATGACCTCAAAGAGAAAATTGACCAACGGGCCGAGGGGATTCTGGCCGGGATGTCAGTGCAGGCGGCGGCGCTCAAGGCGGCGGCCAATGAGGGGCTTAGGCGCGCTCCGGCGAACGGTGCCATTGAGTCGAAGATGCTTGAGGATTGGGACCACCAACGGGTCCTGGCGGAAGCGGATTACCTGGAATACAGCAATATTCTCCGCAACCTTGAGGCGTTGCCGACCAACAAATTAGGCCTGGCGCTGGTTACGGCCTATGCCCATCAGATTGACCCCGAACTGACCGAATTGGCGCGCCGGTTGGAGGCGGCCAAGGAGAAAATGGTGGCGGCCGAACATGATTACGGCCCCAAACAGCCGGCCTACCAAACGGCGCAAAAACAGCTTGAAGAATGCCAGGCGGCTTACCAAGACAAGATTGACGGCACGATGACCGGCATCCGCACCCGCGTGAAAATGGACGAAGGCTATCTGGAAATCATCCGCCGGGAGGAGGAGCGCCTCACACAAAGCATGCAGGAAAAAGACGAGCGCCGGTATTGAACCGTGACCGGGAGATTTGCCGAGATCGGGTCAGGCCCGGCCAAACTCCAGCCGGCCATCCCGGCCTGCCCCGGGTTAGCCTCAAAATCTGCCTCATCTCACCCTTTGAGGCTATATCTTTCCGCCACGCGTGTGGAAGAGTGGGCTTTGCATGAAAGACAAGAGCAAGCAACCGAAGTTTGCGCGTTAAGTTTTTCGGGGGCCTGCCGATAAGAGTTAAGCGACCCCATGTGAACGGGTTAAGAAATGCCGTTGGTGAAAACGGCGCAAGCCCGCGCGCATGTTCGCTACACGCTTGAAGACAACGCCTTATCTCTCGCGGAACGAGGTGACCGCTCTGGTGTCCGTCGTGACGACGTCAGTGCAAGCGCAAAGCCTGGCTGGCGGCTACTCCGATGCCGTGGGCCTCGGGGCAATGGGCGGGCTGGTTCTTTTGCTGCTGGCTTGGACGCAGTCGCTTCGGCGGCAGTTGCGGCGCGCCCTGCCAACGGACGGCGCCCGAAACGGGGGGGCGGAGGCGCCCGGCGGGGAGAAGGCGGGATCGGTCCGCGAGGATGAGCAGGAGTTTCTTCGGCCGCTGCTGGAGCACACCTCCGATTCCATCTACTTCAAGGACCGGCAGTCACGTTTTCTTTTGTGCAGCAAGGCCATGTGCGAACGATGCGGTCTGGCGCAGCAAGACATCATCGGGAAGAGCGATTTCGATCTTTTTGACGACAGCCACGCCAGGCAGGCCTTCAAAGACGAACAGGAAATCATGCGCACCGGCCAGGGCTTCCACGGCAAGGTCGAGCAGGAAGGAGTCTGGAAGGACGGGGTGGAACGCTGGGCGCTGACGGCCAAGATGCCCTTGCGCAACAAGGCCGGGGAGATCGTCGGCACGTTTGGCATTTCCAAGGACATTTCGGACCTCAAGCGGACGGAAACGCAGCTTGCCCATGAACGGGACTTGTTGAGCACGCTGCTGGAAAACACGCCTGACCTGATCTACTTCAAGGACCTGCAATCGCGCTTCGTGCGGGTCAGTCGCTCCATGGTGGAAGGCTCGCTGGCCCTGGCGCGGGCCAGACACCAGGAGTCCTCCAAGGACAACGGCGCCGGCGGCCTGCCCGCCCACCTGGCAGGCCCGGCGGAATTCGCCCCCTATCTGTTGGGCAAGAGCGATTTCGACCTTTATGGCGAGGAGAGTGCCCGTCCGCGCTTCGAGGATGAGCAGGAAATCATCCGCACCGGCGTGCCGCTGACGGCCAGAATCGAAAAGACCCTCAATCCCGGCGGCCAGAGCGTCTGGATCGTGACGACCAAGATGCCGTGGCGCACGCAAGAGGGCCAGGTGATCGGCACCTTTGGCATTTCCAAAGACGTGACGTTCATCAAGGAAGCGGAGGCGAAACTGGAAATTGCCCACAAGCGATTGGTGGTGGCTTCGCGTCACGCCGGGATGGAGGAGGTGGCCACGACGGTCCTGCACAACGTGGGCAATGTTCTCAACAGCGTCAACATTTCGGCCTCCGTGGTGGCGGACAAGGTCAGGGATTCCAAGACGGCCAACCTGGCCCGGGCGGCGGACATGCTGCGGGAGCATGAGTCGGACCTGGCGAACTTCTTGGCCAACGATCCCCGCGGCTCCAAACTGCCCGGCTACTTTGCCACGCTGGCCGACTCGCTGGCGGCGGAGCAGAACGAGATGCTGGCGGAACTCTCCTCGCTGTGCGCCAATATCGAACATATCAAGGAAATCGTCGCCATGCAGCAGGATTACGCAAAGGTGGCCGGCGTGCGGGAAAGCCTGGACGCCACCGATCTGACCGAAGACGCCCTGCGGCTCAACGCCGGCGCCGTCGAGCGGCATCACATCCAGGTCATCCGCGAGTATTCGCCGACCCCGCCCTTGTTGGCGGACAAACATAAGATCCTGCAAATCCTGGTCAATCTCATCCGCAATGCCAAGTACGCCCTGGAAGAGCGCCTTCCCGGCGAGAAACAGTTGATTCTGCGGGTCGCGCCGGGCGAAAACGGGGCGGTAAAATTCTCCGTGATTGACAATGGCGTGGGCATCGCCCCCGAGAACCTGACGCGGATTTTCGAGCACGGCTTCACCACCCGGCGGGAGGGCCACGGCTTCGCCCTGCACAGCGGCGCGCTGGCGGCGCGGGAAATGGGCGGCACGCTCAACTGCCACAGCGCCGGGCCGGGCCAGGGCGCCACCTTCACGCTGGAACTGCCGTCCTGTCCACCCGAGGGAACCTGATGAACGCCCCTGCGGCACCCATTCCGCGCATATTGGTCATTGACGACAACCGGGCGATCCACAGTGACTTCCGCAAGATACTTTGCCCGTCCTCTGACAGCCAATTAGCGGAACTGGAAGCGGCGGTATTTGGGCCGCAGGATGGGGCAGTCAGTGCTCCGGCATTCGAGATGGACTCCGCCTACCAGGGCCAGGAGGGATTGGCATTGGTGGAACAATCGCTGCGGGAGGGCCGCCCGTACTGGATGGCTTTCGTGGACGTGAGAATGCCGCCGGGATGGGACGGGGTGGAGACGATTTGCCGATTGTGGGAGGCGGCCCCTGACTTGCAGGTGGTCATCTGCACGGCCTACTCCGATTATTCCTGGAGCCGCATCACCTCCCGGCTCCAACGCAGGGACAACCTGGTCATTTTGAAGAAACCCTTTGACGCGGTCGAAGTGCTCCAACTGGCCGCGGCGATGACAGAGAAGTGGCGGCTGCTTCAGCAATCCAAACTCAAGATGGATCAACTGGAGATGCTTGTGGCCGACCGCACCCAGATCCTGTGCCAAACCAGTGAGACTCTCAAGACGGAGGTGCAGCGGCGCCAGCGCACCGCCGAAGCCCTTTCGGAAACCGAAGCGCGGTATCACGTGCTCTTCCACAAAAACCCACTGCCCATGTGGGTGATCCGGCTGGACACGCTGGGCTTCCTGGCGGTCAACGAAGCGGCCGTCGAGAAATACGGCTACTCCGCCGATGAATTTGCCTCCATGACCATCCGGGACCTGCACGTGCCGGAGGAAGTGCCCTGGATTTCAGAGCTGCTTGCGGGGGAGAAGGCCCGTGAGCCTTCCAACGGGCTAATCGTCAGACATCGGAAAAAGGATGGAACGAAGATTTTCGCCCAGATTGACTCCCGAGTCGTCACTTTTTCCGGCCAGGAGGTCAAACTGGCGCTGGCCAACGACATCACCGAGAGGAAAAAGGCCGAAGACCGGGTGAGGGAACAAGCCGCTTTGCTGGACCTGGCCAGCGACGCCATTCTGGTGCAGGACCTGGGCGGGAAGGTCCGTTTTTGGAACAAAGGGGCCGAGCGGCTCTACGGCTGGAGCGCCCGGCAGGCCTCGGGCAATCAAATGGCCGCTCTTTTCCCCAATCAGGACAAACCGGCCCTGACGGCCGCCGAGCGTCAATTGCTGGCGCATGGAGAATGGACGGGCGAATTGCGCAAACACACCCGAAGCGGGCAGGAGGTGACGGTCTCCAGCCGCTGGACCCTGCTGCGCGACGAGCGGGGCGAGCCGTGCTCGGTCCTGATTATTGACACGGACATCACCGAGAAGAAAATGCTCGAATCCCAGTTTTTGCGCGCACAACGGATCGAGGGGATCGGCACCCTGGCCACCGGCATGGCGCACGACCTCAACAACATCCTGGCGCCCATCCTCATGTCCGCCGGTTTCTTGCGCTGGGACATCCCGCCCGCCGAGCGGGAAAAGGCCATCGAGCGCATCGAACTGAGCGTCAAACGCGGCGCCGAAATCATCCAACAAGTGCTCACCTTCGGAAAAGGCATTGACGGCGAACGGGTGGCGGTCAACCCGGCGGAGTTGATGGCCGAAGTGGCGGGGATTGTCGGGCAGACCTTCCCCAAGAACATCAGCCTGGCCGTGGAGCGTCCGCCCGCCCTGTTGCCGGTCATGGGCGACCGGACTCAAATCCACCAGGTGCTGCTCAATTTGTGTCTCAATGCCCGCGACGCGATGCCCAAGGGGGGCCATCTGACTCTGCGGGCCTGCACCCGGAGCCTGAGCGAGCCAATGCCGGCGCTGCCCACCCCGGCACAGCCCGGCACCTACATCGTCTTTGAAGTGGCCGACACCGGTTGCGGCATCCCCGCCGGCGACCGCGAACGCATCTTCGATCCGTTCTTCACCACCAAGGAAGTGGGCAAAGGCACCGGGTTGGGATTGTCCACGGCGCTGGGCATTGTGCAGAGCCATCGCGGCGTGATCGTGGTGCAGAGCGAAGTGGATCGCGGCACCACCTTCAAAGTGTTTCTGCCCGCCGCCTCACAAACGGCGCTCAAGGACACCTCCAAGATCGGCCGGCTTGCTCCCAAGGGCGCCGGGGAAACCATTCTCATTGTGGACGACGAACCGGATGTCATCGCTGGAATGCGCCAATTGCTCGAACAGCACAATTACCGCGTGTGCGTGGCCTCCAACGGGGAGGAGGCCCTGAAGATGGCCGAAGGGAACGGGCGGAGATTTAACGCCCTGATCACCGACATCATGATGCCGACGATGGACGGAGTGGCGCTGATTCGCGCCGTGCGAGGCCTGATGCCGGACTTGAAAATCATCGCCACCAGCGGCATGAGGACCGACATGGAGGGGAGCTGTCACGCGCAGGAACTACAGTCTCTGGGCGTGGCCACCTTTCTGCCCAAGCCTTACGGCACGGAGAAACTGCTGACGCTGCTGCATCAGTTGCTGGGCGGGGCGCCCGACGCCAAACCGGCGCTGCGCCTGGCGGTTTGACGCGGACGCCGCACCGGGCCGCCGGCCTGAAATGAGTTTTGAACTTTGAACATGGAATTTTGAAGATGAAGAAGGGGCAAAAAAAATCGCAGATTGCCGCTTGCAATCTGGCCGGCGCTTTGGCTATAAGTGAATCCGCCCTGAGAGATGCCATTGCGGCAGGATGGAAATTGAGCCGAAAGCCGGAAGCGGATTCTGGGGATGCAATGGCCGCCGGGGCGACTGCCAGAGCGATGAGCCTGAAACACATGGACGTGAGACGGCGGCAAAAGCCACTCGTGGGCTGTCACGCCGGAGCGCGCCCCGCCAACCATTATGCCCATACGAATTAACCTCTTGGCCGAAGCGCAGGCAGCGGAGGAGATGCGGCGAAAGAACCCGGTCAAACTGGGAATATGGATCGCCGCTTTTTGCGTGGCAGTGGTCTTGCTCTGGATTCTGAAGCTGCAACTGGACATCAAGTTCAGCCAGATTAAATACAATAACCTCGAAAAGTCATGGAACGCCGACAAGACCAATTACGCCGCCGTGACCACTAACGAAATCAAGACGGCCGATGTGGACCGGAAGATCGCCGCCCTGGACCGGCTGGCCACCAACCGTTTTCTTTGGGCGCCCGTGCTCAACGCCCTCCAGCAGACGATGGTTGACAACGTGCAGGTCGTCCGGATCACCGGCGAGCAGAAGTACGTCTTTGAAGACTCCCGCACGGAGGGGAGCGGCGCCAGAAAAACCACCCATCCGGCGGTGATGACCGAGAAAATCACCCTCTATATTGACGCCAAGGACTACAGTCCCGACGCCCAAAGCTACAACAAATTCAAAGAGCGCCTCTGTGGTTTGGACTATTTTGTCACCAATACAGGGCGCAAGGACGGCTTTATTCTCGACGGCACGTTGAGCACGCCGATGGCCGACGCGGCCGAGGCGGGCAAACAGTTTGTCACTTTCAGGCTGACGTCGCATTTCACGGAGGTGCCTCGCAGTGAATAAGCTCTCCAAAACGCAGAGAGACCAGTTGCTGGGCGTCATTATCGGCGCGGTGGCATTGATGGCCGCGCTCTGGTACCTGGGCGTGCGGGCAAAGCAAGCCGAACTGACCCGAACCGAGAAGAAGACTGCCCAAATGTTGGACACGCTCACACGCGCCGAAGGCGTCATGCGCCGCGGACAGGAAATCGCCGACAAGCTGCAGGCGCACGCGGCGGTATTGGACAAACGGGAGGCGACGCTGGCGCCGGACCGCGACGCCTACTACTGGATCATCAGCACGTTGAACCCCTTCATCGCGTCGCGCAAAGGCGTCCACCTCAATCGAGCCTCGCAGCCCGACGTGAGCGAGGCGGGGATTATTCCGAATTTTCCCTATAAATGGGCCACCTTTCACATGGAAGTCACGGGCTTTTACCACGACGTGGGCAGGTTTTTCGCCGATTTGGAGAATAACTTTCCTTCCTTTCGCGTCCAGAGTCTGGCCATCAGCGTCAATAACGGAGTCGGGGTGGATCCCGATACGCTGATGTTTACCTTTGATTTGGTCGTGCCGGTCAAACCGAGCGAAACGAAATGAGAACGCCGCCTCAGTTTTTGCGATGGGTCCGGGTCGCCTCCCTGGCTGGGGTGCTTCTGGGCCTGATGCCCTCCTGCAAACGCGCGGTTGAGCACCCCGGGGCGCTCCATCCAGCCGCCGCCAAACCGAATTTCGTCCCCGCACCGGCCAGCCAACTTCCGCCTGCTTGTGTCTCGGTCTTCGAGGAAATGATGCCGCCCAAGGGACGGGACCCGTTTTTCCCCAACTCCCGTCGCCGCGAGCCTGCGGCGCACGAGACCCCACCCAGGGACAAGCCGGTGGCGGCCGAGTTGGCGCTCAAGGGCATTGTCGGTTCCCCAAGTCATCGGCTGGCGGTCATCAATAGCGCCATCCTGGAACTCAACGAGGAAGCGATGGTGCGGCTGCCCGATGGGGGGCGCGCCCGGGTGCGATGCGTGGAAATCGGCCAGGATTATGCTGTCATTAAAGTGGAAGGAGAACCACAACCGAAACGATTAGAGCTGAATAGAAAAGGTTTTTGAGGCGGAATGCTTGGGCATCCGCGCCCATCAATGTTGAGATTGTTTGAATCTATATGAAAACAGAAAACATCCTCTCGGTCATTGTGGCGGTTGTTGCCACCTGCCTGGCTGCGCCGGGCCAAACTCCCACTCCGACGAATCTGATGCCTCCGCTGACTCCGCCCCCAGGGGCCAGCACCAACGCCCCGGCGCCCCCCGAACCGGCCCCCGTGCCGCTGCCCTCCGACCGCACCGTCTCCTATTCGCCCCTGGTCGGGCCGGAGACGATCACCCGGACCGCGCCGGTATCCGACGAGGTGGTGGACGTCGTGGCCTTTGACGGCGTGGCGCTGCCCGACGCCATACGGACGCTGGCGCTGCAGGCCGGGCTGAACATCCAATTTGACCCCAATCTCCTGATGATGCCCGATGGCCATCCGATCACGCCGCAGCCGGTGACGGAGAAATGGCACAGACTGACGGCCACGCAGGCGCTGCAGGCCTTGCTGGACAACTGGGGCTGGCAATTGGTTTGGGACCCCCGCACCAAGGTGGGGCGCGTCACCAAAAAGGACCTCATGGCCAAGGAACCACTGGTCGTCACGGTCGTCTCTTTGCGCTACGGCAATCCGACCAACATCCTCAAAGAGGTCAAAGACACCCTTTCCACCGGCAGCGATATTGTCGCCGACGTGCGCACGCACCAATTGATCATCCGCACGACGGAGCGGGAACTTTACGGCGTGGAGGCGTTGATCAACAAATTGGACACGGCCACCCGGGAGGTGTTGGTGGAAGCCAAGATTGTTGAGACCTCCAAGGACATTTCCTCGGCCAAAGGAGTGGATTGGACGGGTACGCTGGCAGCGCAGCACATCAGTTTTGGCAACGGCTTGACCCAGGGCACAACCATCTCAGGAGTGTCCAACGCCACCGGCTTGGTCACAAGCTCTTCGACCGTTTCACCGGGCGGGTCCGGCATCTTCGGAGCCGGCGGCGTGGCCAACGTCACCAGCAACGTCAGTTCCTTTACCTCCACCATCACCGGCAACACTTCGCAAGGGGGCGGCTTTTCGCTCAATACCGCCCGGGGTATCAGCCCGGCCACGGCTTTTCTTAACGCCGACGGCGTCTCGGCCGTGTTGTCCTTCCTGAACACCGACAACGATACCAAGACCATCGCCTTCCCGCGCACCGTGGCCCTGGACGGCGTGTCCACGGTGTTGATGGTCGTTCAAAACGTGCCCATTTTCCAGCAAACCCAAAGCGCTCCCGCGGCCGGCGCGGTGGCGGGCCTGGCCACCATCCAACCCACCTACGACCTCAAGGTGGAAAACACCATTCTCAACGAAGTCGGTGTGAAACTGACCGTGACCCCGCGCATCGCCGGTCCGACCAACGTCCTGCTCAAATTGAAGCCGGAGATTTCGCAACTGGGCCCCACCGTGACAGAGACGTTGAACGGCCAGCCCAACCAGGCGCCCAGTTTCAACCGCAGCCAGCTTGAGACCGAGGCCGCGGTGCCCAGCGGGTTCACGCTGGTGCTCGGAGGCATGGACCAGGACGTGGTCAACAAGACCTTCACCAAAGTGCCCTTTTTCGGCGACCTGCCCGGCTTGGGCAGCCTGTTCCGCAGCGACAGCAAATCGCACTCCAAACAGACCATTTTGATTTTTGTCACGCCCACCATCATCAGCGACGGGGACTACCAGCCGACGGAAACCACGTTTCTTAAACGCAAACCGCTGATGGAGGATAACAAGAAGGAATCGGCATGGGACTCCGGCGAGCCGTATGATTGGACCAAACCCAGAGCGACAGTTTACCCGCATTTCGATCAGCCCTAACCCTCTTTTGCGTTTTATGAGTCTTCTTGACACATATCAGGCGGGGTGGAAGAAAAGGTCCCGCACCGGTTTGAGCGTGGCGCTGGCCGGTTTGGGCCTGCTGGCACTGTGCTTCGGCGCCACCGCCCAAGTCGCGGTGGATACCATCGGCGGCGGCGTGCGCATCGAATGTGACCCGGCCTACGGCTTTCTCGGCGGCAACACTTATGAAGCGGCGCAATTCAACGCTCCCTACGGATGCGCGCTGGATACCAACGGCAACCTCTGGATCGCCGACAAGAACAATTCGGACATCGAGCAGGTCAGCCAGGCCGGCAACAAGAGCGCCAGCGTGACGACCGAAATGTATGCGACCAGCGGGACAGCGCCGCATGTCGTGACCAACCTTCACTGGTTCACCAACGTCACTGGCGTGGCCGTTGACCCTGGCAATAACCTCTACGTGTTGCTGCCCAGTCCGCCCTTGGTGGTCAAATACAGCCTGAGCGCCGAAGCGACCTCGCTCAATGCGTTGTCCGCCCTGGTCCTGACCAACACGCCGGCCAGCGCCGTGGCCTCGGCCCTGGCGGTGGACGGCAGTTCCAATGTCTTCCTGGCTTTCACCAACGGGGTGATCCTCCGCTTTCAATTGTTGGACAGCAATCCCCCACCCACCGTCTATACCAACAATTACGCGCTGGGCGCCTCGGCGGCCGTGCATTATGTGGTCACCAACTTCCATTGGGCGCCCGCCGGCCTGGCCTTGCGGGCCGACGGCAGCCTGGCGGTCAGCGACACGTTGAGCAACGCGATCTACATCGTGTCCACCAACGATTCCTCGGTCCCGCAACTGCTGGCCGGGGCCAAGGGAGCCGGTTTTGACGATGGGGAGGTCCAATTTGCCCAATTCAACCAGCCCCATGGCCTGGCGGCTTCCGCCGACGGCCGGTTGATCGTTTGCGACACCGCCAATAACCGTGTGCGCGTCATTGACACGGCGACCAACACAACCACCCTTTACGGCACCTCTTCCAACATCTGGCCGGCTACCTGTTGCAATTGTGATCCGACTCATTACGCCGGCTGGGTGGACGGCGCACCGGGCGTTGCCACCAACAGCGCCACGGGCCGCGAACCCGTCAGCGTGACCATTGGCCCCTCCGGCTCCCTCTTTGTGACAGAGATCTATTACAGTCTGATCCGGGAGGTGACCGGAGAGACCTTTGTTCCAGTCAATCTCAGCGCCACTTACCCCGTAGCGGTGACAGGGGCTGCCAGCGGAATCGGCTTCACCAACGCGACTTTGAACGGAACGGTCAACGCCGGCGATGAGCCGACATTCTATTACTTTGAATGGGGCCTCACCACCAGCTACAACAACTACACGGCGACCAACTTGTTGAGCGCCAACCTCACCATCGCCCAGCCGGTTTCCGCGGCGCTGGCCAATCTGCTGCCGGGCACGACCTACCACTTCCAATTGGTGGCGTCCAACAGCGTGAGCATGAGCTTTGGCGGCGACGCCACCCTCGTCACGCTGACCGAACCGGCTGTGGTGGCGACGCTGCCGGCCACCGCCATCACGGTGAACAGCGCGACCTTGAATGCCAGCGTCGATCCCGAATACTCGCCCACCGCGGTGGTTTTCCAGTGGGGAACGACCACCAATCTCGGAACCCTGACCCCGCCCGAAAATCTGACCAACAACCTGAGCAGCAACCAGACAGTGTCCGTGACGTTGAGCAACTTGCAGCCGGGCACCATCTACTATTTCCAGGTCGTGGCCTACAATAGCGGTGGAACCAGCTACGGCAGTCCGCTGGTTTTCAGCACCGTCTCGCTGCCGCCGCCCACCATCAGCTTTTCCCCCAGCAACGGCTATTTCCCGGAGTGTGTCTCCATCGCCGTGACCAGCAGCGCGCCCTTGGTCTATTACACCACCGATGGCACGACGCCGACGACCAATAGCACGGAGTTGGTGATGACGCAGGTGGCATCGAACCTCTTCACCAACACGATCCAATGGTGCAATTCGCAGCATGACCTGAGTTATCTGCAACTGATCGCCGTCAGCGGCACCAGTTCCACCCTCATGCAGGGCGGGTTCGTCGCGACCAATTCGGTCGGCTTCCCCCAACCCCTGACCGGCGGCCCCGGCGGCCATCTTTACATCCCGGTGGTCGTGGACCTCCAAAGCAACGTCACGCTCAAGTCCATCCAATTTCGCGTCGAAATTACTCCCATTGGGGCGAACACGAACATGATTCCGCCCATCACCTTGCAGCCATTGACCGCCACAGATTTTGTGCCGCTGCCCGGTCCCGCGCCCGGCAATGCGCCGGTCATCTTTGATACTTTTGCGTATACGACTTCAAGCAACGGCCAAGGGCTGGTCATTACGGCTTCGGGCGCCAGTTCCGGCCTGGACATGCAAAGCTCCGGCGTGGTGGTGATGCTGCACGTGCAGATTCCGACCAACACCCTTTACGGGTCGAACTACTCCTTGAACGTGCTCGATCCCTCCGGCACCTCCGACGGGCAGCAGGCCAGCGTCGGCCTGACCAACCTGCCCAGCCAGACCTTGACCAACTCCTACACACCCTACATGGTCGGTGATTCCTCCCCGGGCACCGGCTACAACGCGGGCCAGTTTGGCATCAAAAGCACCTCCACCAACGGCCTCGATGAAGTCGGCCTGGACAATGCCGACGTCAATAATGCCATCTACGCCTCCGTCGGCATCCGCGTCCCTCCCTCCGACAGCGACGCCTACAATGCCATGGATGCCTGGCCCCCGGATTCGACCAGCCGAGGCGGCGACGGTTTTATCCGCCTGCTGGATTGGGAGACGATCCTCGGCCGCTCTCTGGGCGTGGCGATTTATCCCGGACTGGTCACCAATAATTACCTTCGCTACTGGTCGAACAGCGACAACGGCTACCCGTCGCACAGCCCATTTGCGACCTGGGTTGCGGGCGGCCCGCCGGTGCTGCTCTCGCTGGATCCGGCTCCGGCCTCCTCCGATTCAACTCCAGTCAAGCTCGCTCTGAGCAATTCCCCGCCGGGATTGGTTTGGTTCTGCGAGGCCTCCATTGGCTCCGGCATCGTCATAAACGCACTTCCAGGCAACACCTATTCGCTGCCGGTGTACGTGAATGTTTCGCCGGGCTACAGCTTGGCGGCGCTGCAATTCCGGGCCATTGTCACCGGCAGCAGCGGCGCGCCAGCCGTAAGCTCGATCCAGTTTAATCCGGCCGCGGGCATGCCCGCCCCGCTGGTCTTGCCTGGCCTTTCGGGCAACGACCAAGTGCAGGCCTGGAGCTTTGGGTCGTTCGCCGCGCCGTTGCAAAACAGCAATTATCTGGGGACCCTCTCGTTCCAGGTCCCCTCGGATGCCAATGCGGGAGCCTGTTACGCTTTGCATTTTTCAGGCGTGGACGGCGCGCCGGACTTCTCGACGGCTTATCAACTGGAGAGCTTCCCCGGCTTTGTCTGGGTCATGTCCGCCGCCCAGCAACCGCCTTCCATCACGTCGGACGAATGGAAAATCGCCTTCTTCGGCAGCCTGACCAACAGCCTGGCGGGCGACGACGTGGACGCGGACGGGGACGGGGCGCCCAACTGGCAGGAATACCTGGCGGGCACCAACCCGACCAACGCGCTCTCCCGCTTTCAATTCAGCAGCGCGACTTTTGACGCCGGGGGTCTGAGCGGAATCGCCATCAACTGGCTGACCGCTCCGGGCAAGGGCTATGTTTTGCAATCGAGCGCCACGCTCAACGGCGCCCAATGGACTCCGATCAACACCAACAGTGGCGATGGTAATTATTATCAATTCATCGTCACCAACTACAGCGGCAACGCCCGCTTCTACCAAATCCGCTTGCAGCCATGAATAATCCAGCTACCAGTCGTCGTTTGCTGACTCGCATTGTCTTGGGCATTCTGGCCGCCTCCGTGTGCGCTGGGCCGGCCCGCGGGCAATACGTCAGCACGGTCCTGACCAATCTGAGCCAGCCGGCCGGCGTGGCCGTTGATTCCAACAATGACGTCTATATCACCGATCCGGGCAACTATCGCATCGCCAAATACGTGCCCTCCAGCGGCACTTTGACGACGCTGGCCGGATCGGGAACTCTCGGAGCCGGCAGCGGCACGGGCGCGGCCGCCAGCTTCTTCATTCCACAGGGCATCGTCGCCGCCCGCGGCGGGTTGATTGTGGCCGATGAAGGCAGCCAGTTGATTCGCTACGTGAGTTTTCAGGGAATGGTCAGCAACCTGGCGGGCCAGCCCTTTGTCAGCGGGGCAATTGATGCGCAGGGGACTAACGCAACCTTCAGCTATCCTACGGGGATCGCGGTGGATAGCGCGAGCAATCTTTACGTGGCCGACTCGCAAAACGGCGTCATCCGTGAAATAGACAACAACAACAACGTCTCCACTGTCCCGACCGGCGGTTACACCTTCAACCTCCCCAACGCGGTGGCGGTGGATAACAACACCAATATCTGGGTGACCGATTCCGGGCACGAGGTCATCTGCATGATCAGCAACGGAACCGTCACTGTGGTGGCGGGCGTGTTTGGACAGGCGGGAACCAATGACTCGCTCACGGCCACCAACGCCCGCTTCAGTTCTCCCTCCGGATTGCTCTGGCTGGCCAATCAGAACGGTCTCTATGTCAGCGACACCGGCAACGACACCATCCGCAGCCTTTTTCTCACCAATTTCAACGGCTCGATCACTTACGCCGTCCAGACCATCGCCGGCCTGGCGGGCCTGCCGGGCCTTGTCAATGGCGCTCTCTCGGCGGCGCAATTCGACAGCCCCATCGGCCTGTGCGTGGATCCAACGGACCTGGGCTTCTATGTGGCTGACAGCGCCAACGGCGCTTTGCGCGTCCTGCAGGCCACCGCGCCGCTGCCGCCGATTACCGCCCCGGAAATCGGCTTTCTGAGTTTTCCCCTCGTGGGCGGCAGCCCTTATGCGACGTTTAACGACATTACCGGTTCGTCGGTCGTTTTTAACAACACCAACTTCATCGCCATCCAGGCCGATCCGACCACCGAAACCTTCATGAGCTATGGCGCCACGGGCAGCGGCGTTCCACTGCCCGGCCCCGACACCGGCTCCAGTCCGCGAATTTACACCCCGGCCGATAACGGATTGCCGCCGTGGCAAGTCCCCCCGACGGTGGTTCCCCCGGCGCCGGACATCACGCTCTACGCCATCAGCGAGGCGACCGGGCGGCCCTCCAGCCCGGTGGTCAGCGCCCGCATTCAGTATGTGACGGCCACTCCGAACATCGTGGGGGACGACTGCGCATCGGTATTGTTGACTGATGCGACCACCAACGCCCAGCTCTGGTACACCTTCGACGGCTCCGTCCCGGTGCAGTATGGCACCAACAGCACCGGCCCGGTCACCGGCGGCAGCGTCATTTCCTTTGCCGTCTATACCAACACGGTCCTTTCGGTCAAGGCCTTCTATCCCGGATTTGCCGACAGCAGCGTTGCGACCAACCTGTTCACGCCTCAGAATTTCATCGCGGACAAGCTCACCTTCGGTTTCCAAGCGGGCGAGGCCTCCAGCGCGTTCATCGCGGCGGCCGGCCAGCGCTTTTACGCGCCGGTGACGCTGACGCTCATCCCCACCGGCGAAACGATGTACACGTTGCAGTTCGACCTCGTGGTGTCGAATCTGACCGGGCCGCCCCTGGCGCAGTCCGGCACTTTTCAATCCATGTTGGTGAAGCCTCTCCCGGGCGCTCCCATCCCCGTTTACGTCCCGATTCCACCGGCCATGTTCACCGGGACCGGATTTCAGAGCCTGCTGGTCACCAACACCGCCCTGGGTTTGCTGGGTGTCGGCTGGTTGGAACGGCCTCCCGAAACCAACCTTTACAACACCACCGCTCAAACCTTGATCTCCTTCTCGCTGGCGCACGACACCTTGTTTCTGAGCAGCGGAGGCGAAGTCATCGTCGGCGGCTTCTCGTTTTATGTCCCCCCCAAAGCCACCAACGGGCAAACTTACCTCTTGGACGCCAGCAATCCGTCGGCGACATCCGACGGCATCACCACGCCCGTCATCATCCAGGTTGTTACCAACGGCTCGCTGACCAACGGCCCCATCAACTCCGTCAAGATTGTCACCGTCGGTTCCTTTCAGTACCTGGTGGGCGACGCCGCCCCGTTCCGATGGTTCAACGCGGGTGATTTTGGCGACGGCGTCTTGCTCAACGATGACGTGACCGAAGTGTTTCAATCCGCCGTCTATGGCCTGAATACGCCGCCGCTGGGCAGCGACTTTTTCGACGTCATGGATTCTTGCAATGGAAACACCAATAATCTTTACAACGCCAACGATACCACCATTAACACCATCAGCATGGGCGACGGGGTGTTGAACGTGGACGATGTTTATGTCACATTCCGGCGCTCCCTCGACCCTTCTTTGACCAACTACGCCCGCTTTTGGTCCAACGGTGTCCGGCAGGCCGTGGCCGTCCCCAGCACGGCACAGCCGACTTCTGTCAAGTCTTCAGCCCCGTCTCCGGGCAAAATGGACCTCCCCAGCCCGCGCTACGTCACCGTCGCGGCGGACCAGGTCCAGACCGGGGGCAATCTGACCGTCCAGGTGCCCATCCGCGTTTTGGCGGCCGACACCATGCCCATCCGCGTGGCCATGCTGAACGTGGAAGTGGATCCGCTGGACGGTTCGCCGGCCATTACCAATGCCCCCGCCTTTGCCGCCGTCACCAACCTCGGTTCCCCGGCCATGACGTCCTCCCTATCTGTCAACAATTTCGCCGCCGCCTGGCTGGATGCGGCGGTGGCGGGCGTGAGCGGAACCAATATCATCGGCACGCTGACCGTTACGCTGCCACCCAATGTCAACGCCAATTCGGCCTACCTGGTCCATTTCGATCACTTCTCCGCCTCGCCCAACGGCCTCGCCCTTTTCCACGCGACGGTGCAGGATGGGTTGATTACGGTGGGCAATCGCACCGGCTCCAGTTGGCACGACGGCATTCCCGACACCTGGCGGCTGCTCTACTTCGGCACGGTTTCCAACGCGCTTTCGGCCGCCAACGCCGATCCTGACGGCGACGGCGCCTCCAACTGGGACGAGTTCATCGCGGGCACCAATCCGCTGGATGCCACCTCGGTTTTCAAGTTCTTGCCCGGCGTTGCGCCCGCCGCGGGCGGCTTCACCTTGCAATGGCCCTCGGTGGTCAACAAGATTTATACGGTGCAATCCTCCGCTTCCCCCGCCTGGGGTTGGACCACTGTCGCCAGCAATTTGATCGGCAACAGCCAGACTTTGCAATGGACGGATACCAATGCCTCCGGCCAGGCCCGCTTCTACCGCGCGCTGGTGCAGTAAGGCGCGGCCGCTCATTTTTAGTCCTAATCTTAATCTTAATCCTAATCCTACTCTTCTTCGTGCAGCCGGGAGTAGGATTAAGATTAAGATTAGGATTAGGAGAAGAGATCCCTGCTACTGGATGGCCAGTCTCTGTTTAATCTGAAATTTCTCCACCCGCTTGCGCAACGTGGCGCGCGTGATGCCCAGCAACTTCGCCGCCTGCACCTGGTTGCCCCCGGTTTCCAGCAGCGCCTGGATGATCATTTCCCGCTCGACCGCCGGCAGGATTTTGAGCGTGGGATTCTCACGCGCCCATCCAAACAACGCGCGCGCCAGGGCCGCCATGTCCGCCGGCCCGGCCTCTGCCGCCGGAGGGACCGGTGACAGCGGCTTGCCGGCATCGGGGGCGGGGGCGTTGGAAATCAGCGGCGGCAGGTCCCCGGGCAGCAGCACGTCGCCCTTGGCCATGACGATCGCCCGCTGAATGACGTTCTCCAATTCGCGCACATTGCCCGGCCAATGGAACCGCTCCAGCATCTCCACGGCGGCGGCGGAGATGGATTTGGGCGGACGCCCCTGGGCTTGGGCGAGTTTTTTCAGGAAATAATTGATCAGCAGCGGAACGTCCTCGCGCCGCTCGCGCAAGGGCGGAATGTGAATGCGCACCACGTTGAGGCGGTAGAACAAATCCTCCCGGAATTCGCGCGCCGCCACCGCTTCTTCCAGCGCCCGGTGCGTGGCGGCGACGACCCGCACGTCCACCTGGATGGGCTGATTGCCGCCGACTCTTTCAAAGGAACCCGATTGGAGCACGCGCAGAATCTTGGCCTGCGTCGAGAGTGTCATGTCGCCGATCTCGTCCAGGAAAAGGGTCCCGCCGTTGCATTGTTCAAACTTGCCGATGCGCTGCGCGGTCGCGCCGGTGAACGCGCCCTTCTCGTGCCCGAACAATTCGCTTTCCAACAGGTTCTCCGGGATGGCCGCGCAGTTGATGGCCAGAAAGGGCAGCCCGCTGCGTTTGCTGTGATGGTAAATGGCGCGGGCGACCAGCTCCTTGCCCGTGCCGCTCTCCCCGGTGATCAACACGGTGGCGTTGCTGGCCGCCAGTTGGCCGATGATCTTGAAGACCCCCTGCATGGCCTCGCTCCGGCCGATGATGCCCAGATCGTAATCCTCCGACTCCAGCAGCGGCTCGTAGGAGACGACCTGGCGCATGTCGCGCGCGGCCTTGAGCGCGTCGAGCACGACCTGTTTGAGGCGCGGCACGTCGAAGGGCTTCAACAGGTAGTCGTAGGCGCCCAGCTTCATCGCCTCGATGGCCGTCTGGGTGGTGCCGTAAGCGGTCATCATGATGACCATTTGCCGGGCGTCGGCCTGGCGCAGGCGGCGCAACGTCTCCAGGCCGCTCAGGCCGCCCATGCGCACGTCCATGATGACCAGATCGGGCTTGAGCCGGGCAATGAGCTTCAATCCCTCCTCCCCGCTGTCGGCGGTCGTCAACTCAATGTCCGGCTGGTCAAAGATGCGGCGGAAGGAATACTGCACGTCCGCTTCGTCATCAATCAGCAGCAGCTTGTCCATAATTCATTCTCTTTCTATGCACAGCGTCACAACTTATTGCGGGTGACGGCGGGCAGGGGACTGCCCGCCCTACCGCAAAACAGGTAGGGCGCGCACTCCGTGCGCGCCGAATGCGCGAACACTGATGACACTGGGTATAGCACCCGGTGCGGCGGGACTCAAACCTCCTTTGCGTCCGCCTCCTGCCGCGTGACTTCGCGCAGGTGCTCCTTCTCGCGCAGCCCGACGTAGATCAACCCCCCCACCAGGCTCCAGAACAGGCCCTCGGCCGAAACGATCAGCGAGATGGACAGCGCCGCCGTGCGCCGCACCGCGATCACCGCCAGCATGAGCACAAAGAGGTTCTCCCGCACCCCAAGCCCGTTGGGTGTCACCGGCAGGGCGGAGATGCAGAAAATCACCGGCACAATGAAAAAAAGCGCCACGGGCGCGATGCTCAAGTCCAGCCCCCGGCCCAGGATGATGGCCTGAAGCACCCAGAGCACGTTGACAAACAACGAGAGGGCGATGGTCTTGGCCAGAAAGCTCCTTTGCTTTCCAAACTGGCGGCACGAATCCAGCGCCCGTTCCAGCAAGTCGCCCTTGGGCAGCCGCCGCAGAAACTCGCGCGCGCGCGGAAATGTTCTTGACACTCGGCCCCAAAACGCCACCCCCAGCACCACGGACAACGCGCCCAGCATCGCCAGGATCATCAGCGCCGGCAGCCCCAGGTCGCGCGAAGCCCGCAGCAGGGCGTAATTGGGCGCCATCATCAAGCCGGCGAACAAGAGCATGGCCCACAATCCGACCAGGCGATCCACGAAAACCGTCGTCACCGCCTCGGTCTTTTTGTGGTGCGTTTCCCGCGCCGCGTAGTAGGCCTTGATCAAGTCGCCCCCGGTCGAGCCAAGGAGGAACGAATTGAAGAACTGCGCGATAAAGGAAATGCGCGTCGCGCGGCCCAGGGGCAGATGCAATCCCTGTGCTTCCAGGACAATGCGCCATCGCACCACCCCCACCCACAACGCCAAGCCCACGAGCAGGAGGGACGACACCAGCGCCCAGGGATGGATCAAACAGAGCGTATGCCAGAGGTCTTGCGGCCCTTTGGTCCAGGCCAGTTTCCATTGTTCCATCCGGCTCAGTTGCGCCCAATCCAGCCCGCTCTCCAGCGCGGCGCTCCGCCCGACAGTCAGGAAAATGGAGTGGAAGATCCACAACAGCAGCAGCAGGGGGAATCCCAGCCGCCATCCCACCCTCCAACACGCCTTGAGCGGCCTCATTCTTCACCCCAGACTTGCTTGATGAACGCCACCCCGCAGACCACCTGCTCGACCGTCAGGCCCGGATTCAACTCGAAAACCTTGATGTGCTCCGGTTTGACCATCGGTTTCAACGCCTCAAAATCCACCGTCCCGCTCCCCGGCGCGGCATGGTCCCGTCCGGGATATTGCACATCATGCACGTGCAAGCCGATCAGGCGCGGGGCCAACGATTGCAGATGCAGCCGATGGACAATGAACCCCAGATTCTCCTTGATCTGCGCGTGGCCGCAATCGTGCCAATAACCTACGCTGGGCCGGTTGAACTCCATGAGCAACAGCTCCAGGTCGCTGTCCAGCGGGATTTCCTCCAGCGCCTGGCGGTTTTCGACCCCCAGCTTCAGGCCCCGCTCCGCCGCCGCCGTCGAGAGCCGGTCGAGCATCTCGGCGGATTGTTCGACGAATTCCTGCTTTTTTTTCTCCCGTTTTTCCAACGCCTCCTCGCACAAGGCGCTGTACTTGGTGCTCTCCTTGCGCCCTTGCCGGAGCATTTCCAGCAGGCGGTCGGTGTACTCCTTCATGTCAATGCGCCCCAGGTGCAGCACCACCGCCGGGGCCTTGAGCCGCGCCGCCGTTTCAAGCGTCTTGAGGGAATGACGCCAGGCGCTCTCCCGCTCCCGCCGGTCGGAGGAGGAAAACAGGAAGAGATTGGGCGCCGCGTGGTTGACGCCGATGGGCAGCGGGCAGAAATTATGGAGCGAGGAAATCTTCATTTCGCCCGCCTCCACCGCCTCGAAGATGCCCGGCAGCAAACTGATGCGGATGCCGTGGCTCAGTTCCGCCCACTCAAAGCCCAGGGAGCGGATTTCGCGCAACATGGCGCCCCCATCGGTGTGCCGATGAGAGTTCCAACAAGTGGAAAGGGAATACATTCGCAAAAAGCCGGGTGCGCTCCCGGCCGGAGCGGCGCCCGGCGGTGAGAATCAAAAGCTGCTCACATGTCGGCGTAGCGGGCGCTTAACATGGCGGAAAAGCGGGCCGCTTTCATTTTCCGGCGTTTCCGTTCGCTGGGCTTCTCAAAATGCCGGTGATTGCGCACTTCTTTCAAAGTGCCTTCCCGGTCGATTTTTTTCTTCAATCGTCGCAGCGCCTTGTCCACCGGCTCGCCTTTTTTCAATCTGATTTCGGTCAAAAACTCTCACTTCCTTTCCAGCATCCGCGGCGTCCGACATGGCCGCCGCGATGAATGAGCGCCCAAGATGCAACCGCCCCGCCGGCCTGTCAACCCCAAATCACCCCTTTTTGCGGGCGGGGTGCGAGAGAGAATTCTTCCAATGCGCACGCTTGCCGAAGCAACACCTTGCTTCCGCGCCTGCCTTGGCATTTCTGTGTTTGATTTGGGTGAATGAATGGAGGCAAATTGCCCACAGTACTTCGGAGATAAAAATGAAAATCGGCATTGTGACTGGCGGCGGGGATTGTCCGGGACTGAACGCGGTCATCCGCGCAGTCGCCAAAACGGCCGCCAAACGCAGTTGGGAAACCATTGGCATCATCGGCGGTTACGAGGGCCTGCTGCCGCCGCAAAATTTTCGCTTGCTGGATTACAAGGCCCTCGACGGCCTGCTGGTGCGTGGCGGCACGATTCTCGGCGCGGCCAATCGCGGGCGGTTTTCCGCCAAGACCGGCCACGGCGAAGTCCGCCAAATCCCCAAGGAGTTGCTGGATGAGACCAAAAAGGGGATGGAGGCGCTGGGTATTACCGCGCTGGTGGCCGTTGGCGGCGACGGCTCGCTGACTATCGCGCAGCAGATGCACGAGGCCGGCATTCCGATTGTTGGCGTGCCCAAGACGATTGACAATGATCTGGCCGCGACCACCATCACCTTTGGTTTCGATTCCGCCGTGGCCTGCGCGACCGACGCGCTCGACCGTCTGCACACGACGGCGGAAAGCCACAACCGCGTCATGGTGCTCGAAGTGATGGGCCGATACGCCGGCTGGATTGCCATTTACGCGGGCGTGGCCGGCGGCGCGGATGTCATATTGATTCCCGAGATTCCTTTTCGTTACGAAAGCGTTTGTGCAGCCATCCAGGAACGCGAGAAAAGGGGAAAGCATTTTACGCTCATCGTCGCCGCGGAAGGGGCCAAACCGGCGGGCGGCGATTTTGTAGTTGTCGGCGGTCGAGAGGAAAATCGCGAGGCTCGGCTCGGCGGCCTCGGCGCGGTCGTTGCGGCGGAAATCGAGAAACGAACGGGCAAGGAAACCCGCCTGATGGTGCTTGGTCATTTGCAACGGGGCGGCAGCCCGACGTTCATGGACCGCGTGCTTTGCACCTTGTTCGGCGCGAAAGCCGTTGAACTGATCACGGAAGGCCGCTATGGCCGGATGGTCGCGCACAACGGGCAATTTGTTGATAGCGTGCCTCTGGCGGAAGCCACCGGACGGTTGCGGACGGTGCCGCTGGACGCGGGTTTCGTTCACGCGACCCGCTCGCTTGGCATCTGCCTCGGCGACTAGGTGAATTCCGCGAGGCGGTAATTCTTTCCAGCGGGACTTTTCATGTGCGGCCCGGCGGCGCTTTGATCCTCGAGTGGCCCAGGCCGCCCCATTTCGCCGAGCCGAATGTCTGCATCGCTCTGATCGCCGTGATTAAAGCCGATGAAACGATCAGGCTGGAGGGATTTGCAGAACGCGAAAGTTTCCGCGTGGTTCAGACCGCCATCCTTCTGCCCGTGGTCGAACCAGATGTACTCAATCGGCCCGTATTGCGTGAGCAGTTCGAAAGTATAGTCGGCCCATTGCTCTCCAACCTGAAGATTCCCGCCGCTCATAGAGCCCCAGAAAAAACGCGGCGCCACCGGCTGGCCGTCCACGTGAATCTGCGACCCGCCCGGTGTGGGCAGCACGCGCACCGTCAGGCCCGCCGCCGGTAGCACCAGGGCCGGCAGAAGCCAGAGGAGAGCTTTCATGGCTCGAAAAACTGATATCAGATGGCTATCTGGAGGGGGTTCGACCGGTATTCGCATAACCCGTTGAACACGAGTTATTTAGAAGTGGTCGGGGCGGTGAGATTTGAACTCACGACCTTCTGAACCCCATTCAGACGCGCTACCAAGCTACGCTACGCCCCGGCCTAATTCCTGTTCCCTTCTCCATTGTGAGGGAGCCGCCGCCCGTTTTCAACAACTTTCCAGTTCGGCTTCCAGTTTTGTCCCATACTGGCTCACCTGCCCCAGCAACGCGCTCCGGCTGGCGCCGGTGGTCCGCGGCAGGTTGCCGGGCCGGCCGCTCATGCGTAGATGCGCCAGCAGGGCGAAAGCCGCCGGCTCAATCGCTTGCGCCGGCCAGCCCAAGGCGTCGCTGGTGAGAATCTCCGCCTGGCCGCCAAACTGCCGCGCAATGGCCCGCGCCAGGCTGGGGTTGCGCGCTCCCCCGCCGGCCAAAATGAGGCGCGCCGGCAGGGACGGAAGATGCAGCCGGTAATTCAACGCCAAGGAACGCGCCGTGAACTCCGTCAGCGTGGCCGCTTTGTCGCACGGCGCCAGGCGCCGCATTTGACGCATCGCCACCCTGAAGAACGGCTCGCCGAACACTTCGCGTCCCGTGCTCTTGGGCGGCTTCCGGCGGAAGTACTCGTGCTCAAGCCAGCGGTCAACAAGAGTTTCGCTGGGTTGGCCGCGCGCAGCCCAGCGGCCGTCCTTGTCCATTCGCAGTCTTCCGCCCGTCAGGGTCCGCATCGCCAAGTCCAGCAGCACGTTGGCCGGCCCGGTGTCGAACGCCAGCACGGCGGGGCGGGGGCCTTGCCGCCAATCCAGCGAGGTGACGTTGCTGATGCCGCCCAGATTGTTGACGCAGACGTGGCGGCCGCGCCGGGCGAAAACAAACTGATGGAACATCGTGGCCAGGGGCGCGCCCTGCCCGCCGGCGGCCAGGTCGGCCGCGCGGAAATTGCTCACGACCGGGGCGCGCAGGCGCTCGACCAGGTAAGCCGGTTCGCCCAGTTGCAGAGTGGCCGGCGCGCGGCGCGAGGGGTTGTGGAAGACCGTTTGGCCATGCAGACCGGCCAATTGCGGCGGCCCGCAGCGGGCGCTTTTGGGAGGCAGGGCGTGCCGGGCGTAAAACCGTCCCAGGTCGTGGTGAGCCTGCGCCAAGCGGTGGCTGGTCAAATCGCCCCGTGCCGCCTCGTGCAAGCTCTCCCGCAAGGCTGCCGGAAAACGGGCCGTCCAAAAGGCGCGCAGGACGATGCGCGCGCCGGCGATCTGGCACAGCGCGTAGTCCACGCCGTCCATGCTGGTGCCCGACATGATGCCAAGAACAAGGCGGCCATTCATGAGCGCCCATTGAAAATTGGGAATTGAGTCTTGGCAATGGCCAATTAAACTCAAAGGAAATGGAGCCTGCATGCCCAACGACAAACTTTCAGCCGGAGCGTTTGCATCGCCGGGATAATTCCTCCCGCGCGCGGCGCCTTGTCAAACGAATTTTCCCGCTGGCTTGCTCGTGCGTTGTTGCAGCAGGTTGCTCCGCCTTCGGACGCTCCCCGCCCGCGGCGGCGGACGCTGCCAACCAGTTGATTGACGCCGCCACCGGGTCCGATTTCGCCTGGCAACGGCTGGCCTGCCTGTGCGACACCTTCGGCCCGCGTTTCAGCGGCACGACCAACTTGGAGGCGGCCATTGATTGGATTCTGGCCGAAATGAAAAAAGACGGTCTGGACAACGTCCACGGCGAGGAGGTCATGGTGCCGCACTGGGTGCGCGGCATGGAATCGGTCGAAATGCTCGAACCGCGTCCGCGCCGGCTTCCGATGCTGGGCTTGGGCGGAAGCGTTGGCACGCCGCAGGAGGGCATCACCGCCGGGGTGCTGGTGGTCAAAAGTTTCGACGATTTGCGGGGGCGGGCTGCCGAAGCGGCCGGCAAAATTGTCGTTTTCGATGCGCCCTTTGTCACTTACGGCCAAACTGTCGTTTTCCGCAGCCGGGGCGCGGTGGAGGCGGCGCGCGCCGGGGCATTGGCCAGCCTGATCCGGTCCGTCACTCCCTTTTCCATCCAGTGCCCGCACACCGGCATGATGTCCTACAATCCGGCGGTGCCCAAAATCCCGCAGGCCGCCATAACGGTCGAGGACGCGGAGATGATGGACCGCATGCAGCATCGCGGGCAGAAGATTGTCCTCCGCCTCAGAATGAGCGCCGAGCAGCTGCCCGACGCCCTCTCGCACAATGTCGTCGCCGAAATCACCGGGAGGGAAACGCCGGAGGAAATCATTATTGTCAGCGGACATCTTGATTCGTGGGACGTCGGCCAGGGGGCGATGGACGACGGGGGCGGAGCGATCTGCGCCTGGGAGGCCGTTCGATTGATGCGGGCACTGGGACTGCGCCCGCGCCGAACCGTGCGCGTGGTGCTCTGGGTCAACGAGGAAAACGGCATGGCTGGAGCCCGCGGCTATGAGAAGCGCCACAAGAGCGAAATGGCGCGGCACGTCCTGGCCATCGAGTCCGATCGCGGCACCTTCAAGCCGGAGGGATTCTCTTTTGTTGGCGGCGACGCCGCCCGGCGCGCCCTCAAGTCGCTGGCCGGGCCGCTGGCGCGAATCGGGGCGGATAAAATACTCAACGAGGGAAGCGATGCGGACGTCGGCATCCTTCAGCGGGACGGCGTGCCGACGATGGCACTGCTGGACGAGGCGCCAAAGTACTTCTGGTATCACCACAGCGACGCGGACACCGTGGACAAGCTGAACCCGGCCGAACTCAGCGCCTGCGCTGCGGCCATGGCTGTGATGGCTTGGCAGGTGGCCGACGCGCCCCGGCCGCTGCCGCGCCAGGAGAACGCCGCGCCAAAGAACTGACTTCGGCGCCAAGAAGCCGGGCAACTTGGGCCGCAATGCCGCCGGGATGGCGCAATAACGACTCGCCGACAAGAATGGCGCCCGCTCCAGCCCGGTGGACGCGCCGGACGTCCGCGGCAGAGCGCAGGCCGCTCTCCGCGACGATAAGTTTCTTCCCGGCCTTTGCCGCCAGGCGCGCCGTCGTGCCCAGGTCAACAGTGAAATTGTCCAGATTGCGGTTGTTGATGCCGATCAACTCGGCGCCGACGGCCAGCGCGCGCTCCAATTCCGCCTCATCGTGAACTTCCACCAGCGCGGCCAGCCCCGCCGCGGCCGCCAGCGCGCACAGGCGGCGGAGTTGCGCGTCCTCCAGGATGCGTACGATGAGCAGGATCGCGTCTGCCCCGTATTCGACCGATTGGGGTATTTGCCGTTCGTCTATGATGAAGTCCTTGCGCAGCAAGGGCAGCGTGACGGCCTGGCGGATGGCGCGCAAATGCGCCGGCGAGCCTTGGAAAAACCGCTCGTCCGTCAACACCGACAAACAGGCGGCCCCGGCCGCCTCGTATGCCCGCGCGATGCGGACGGGATCGAAATCCGGGCATATCACTCCGGCGCTGGGCGAGGCCTTCTTGACTTCCGCGATCAACGCGGGGGAGCCGCGGCCGGGGCGTTTCAAGGCGGCAATGAAATCGCGCCGCCGGTCCGCGAACTCGGTCTGCGCCGCCAGCGGCGGCAGCGCGGCCACTTCCCGTTTTTTTTGCGCGACAATCTTGTCAAGAATACTCATCATTCCTCCTCGTCCTTGACGCCGGCGATGCGTTTGGCGGGAGAGCCGGCGCGCAGCCAGGCGTTGACGAAGGGGTCCAGGTTGCCGTCCATCACGGCCTGCACGTCGCTGGTTTGCTGGCCGGTGCGCAGGTCCTTGACCATGCGGTAGGGCTGGAAAACGTAGCTGCGGATTTGGTGGCCCCAGGCGATGGCGCCCTTCTCGCCGTAGAATCGCTCCAGGTCGGCCTTCTGTTCGTCCAGCCGCTTGGCGTAGATTTTGGAGATCAACAGGCGCATGGCCGTGGCGCGGTTCTGGTGCTGCGAACGCTGGCTCTGCGAGGCGGCGATGATCCCGGTGGGCAGGTGCGTGATGCGCACAGCCGTCTCGACTTTGTTGACGTTCTGGCCGCCCCGGCCCCCGGAACGATACGTGTCCACTTGCAACTCGGCGGGCGGCAGCACGATATCCGCGCTGGTCTCCTCGATTTCCGCGATCACGTCCACGCTGGCAAAGCTGGTGTGGCGCCGCTTGTTGGAATCGAAGGGGGAGATGCGCACCAGGCGGTGGACGCCCCGTTCGGCCTTGCAAAAGCCGTAGGCATAATCGCCGCCCACAAGCAGCGTGGCGCTTTTGATGCCGGCGGATTCCCCGGGCAGCACGTCGGTCAATTCTATTTTCCAGCCGCGCCCCTCGCCCCACCGTTGGTACATGCGCAGGAGCATCTCGGCCCAGTCGCACGCCTCGGTGCCCCCGGCGCCGGCGTTGATGCTCAGGATGCAGTTGTTCCGGTCGTGCGGGCCGCTGAGAAAAACCCTCAACTCCAGGCCCTCCAGCTCGCGGGCGAATTGGGCCAGTTCCCGTTCCAGGTCCGCCTCGTGCTTGGCCTGTTCTGCCGCCGGCTCCTCCTGCGCCATTTCCAGCAGCGCCTTGAAATCCCCGGCCTGGCCCTCCGCTCTGAGCACCGGCTCGATCTTTTTGCGCAACGTGCTTGCCTCGTCAATGAAGCCCTGCGCTTTTTCGCGGTTGTTCCAAAAGCCCTCCTGGGACATCAATGTGTCCAGTTCAGCCAGCCGTCTCTGCACGCCGGGCACGTCAAAGAAACCTCCGCAGGTGGGCGATTTTCCCGGCGGCTTCAGGCAACTGGACTTTGATCTTCTCAAACATGCGCGCCCACCATACACCAGAACCCCCGCCGCGCCAACCGGCAAATGCGCACGGCGCCGGTCCGCTTTGCCCGCGCCCCCGGCCGCTGACGGCGGTGTGTTGGCGGTCGGCGCGCCTTCATCGCCGCAATAAAAACTGCCGATTCGCGCAAGGCAATCCAGTTCTTGTGTGCCCCTGCTCAATGAGCGTAACATCCGGCTCATGGCACTGAAAGGCAGAACCGTCGTTTTGGGTGTGACCGGATCAATTGCCGCGCACAGGGCCGTGGATTTGGCCAGCTTGCTGACCAAGGCCGGCTGCGCTCTTCACGTTGTGATGACGGCCGACGCGCAGCGATTTGTCACCGCGCTCCCCTTCAAGACCCTCTCGCGCCATCCGGTGGTGACCGGCTTGTATGACGTGCAGGAGGGCTGGAAGCCGGCGCACATCGAGCTGGCCGACACGGCGGATTTGCTGCTCATTGCCCCGGCGACGGCGAATACGCTGGCCAAACTGGCGCACGGCCTGGCGGATGACGCGCTGGGGTGCATCGCGCTGGCGCTCAATGCGAGGGCCAAATTGCTCATTGCTCCCGCCATGAACGGCAAGATGTGGCTCCATCCGGCCACCCAATCCAACGTGGCCGCGCTCAAAAAACGGGGCGCCACGTTCATCGGCCCGGAAAAGGGTTTGCTCTCCTGCGGCTACGAAGGCCTGGGCCGCCTTTGGCCGGTGGAACAAATCGCCCGCCGCGCCGCGGCCCTGCTCCCGTGAACGAGGAACCCAGACAAGATTTCACGGGCTTCGGCACCCTGCAAAAGCTCACCCGCCTGCTGGCGGCGCCGGTGATCGAGCCCAGCCAGCGGGCGGCGCGCATCCAAACGGTGGAGAAGGATATCGTGCTCCCCTTGCGCGTCTTGCTGGTGGCGATTTTGGGCTACTACTTTTTCTTCTCCGGCTGGCTGAACATGCCCGGGGCGGCCAGCGCGCCGGATTTGACGCTCAGCAATGCGGCGGCGCTCAAAAGGTCCGCGAAGCTTCCCTCTGCCAAACAGAGTGAAACAGCGCTCAAAGAGCCGTTGGTCCCCAGCAAGCCTCCTGACGCCGAGCAGAAGTTCTTTCTGTTGCTCGTGCAGAATGGGACGGCGCTCAAAGGGGCGTTTGTCGCCTACGCGATTTTGACTCTGGCCGCCGGGGCGATTCTCATCTGGAACAAACACCTTTCGCTGGCCAAGATTCAGTGGATGGTCTTTGCCCTCGGCCTGGTGGACGCAGCGATGATGGGAACCTTGACGCTGGTCTGCGGAGGCTTCGACACTCTTCTTTACTGGGTCTTCTTCGCGCTCATCCTGCACAACGCGCTGGCCATACCGGTGGCCTTCCCGCAACTGCTGCTCAATTTTTTCGTCAGCATGGCCTTTATGGCCGGGGGCATCCTGGACCGGCGGCTCATTTTCGATATGGAACGGGTGGAAAATCCCTGGGAACGGATGATCGTGCTTATGGCCTGGGCCTTGTGCTGCTACGGCATTCAGGTCCTCTTTGAAAAGCAGAAGCGGGCCGAGGCGGAGGCGACCGAATTGGCCGTCCGCCAGGAACGGCTGCGCACCGCCGGTCGCCTGGCGGCCGAGATCGCCCATCAAATCAAGAACCCGCTGGGCATCATCACCAACGCCGCTTTTTGCCTCCATCGCGCCACCCAGGAAGGCCAGACGGCCGTGGATGAACAAATCCAGATCATCCGCGAGGAGGTCGAACGGGCCGACCAGATCATCACCGAGTTGATGGGCTACGCTCAATTGGCCGAGGGGAAGGTGGAACGGCTGGAGGTAACGGAGGAATTGGACGCGGCGCTGCTGGAGGTCTTCCCGCCCGCGGCCAAGTACCAGGTCAATATCCACAGAGATTACGCCCCGGCGCTTCCGGCTTTGTTGATGCAACGGCGCCATCTTTCCGGCGTGCTGGTCAACCTCCTTCAAAACGCCCGCGAAGCCATGAACGGCCGGGGCGAAATCCGCGTCTCGGCCCACTACGGCGAGAGTGACTCCGTGCGCATTCAGATCGCCGACAACGGACCGGGCATTCCGCCCGACAAGATAAACCGAATCTTCGAGGCCTACTTCACCACCCGGGAGAAGGGGACCGGCTTGGGGCTGGCCATCGTCAAACACAACACCGAAATGTACGGCGGCGCCGTGCGCGTCCAATCCGAGCTTGGAAAGGGCACTCGCTTTGCACTAGAATTCCCCGCGAGAATTTTGATGAGGTTATCCAAATGAACTGGCCCCTTCCGCCCGTGCTGGTAGTGGACGACGACAAGAACATGCGCCTGTCGTTGCGCTCGATTCTTTCCGGCGAGGGCTACGACTTGCGCCTGGTGGAGTCGGCCGAGGAGGCGCTGGCCAGCCTGGAGAAGGAGGAGTTCTTGATGGTCATCACCGACGCCCGGCTGGGCGGGGGCATGAGCGGCTACCAGTTTCTGGCCCAGTCCTGCAAACGATGGGCCAGCACCCCCTTCCTGATGATCACCGCTTACGCCACCCCAAAGCTGGCCGTCGAAGCCATCAAGTCCGGCGCCATTGATTATCTGGCCAAGCCCTTCGCGCCGGAGGAACTTCTCCACGCCGTCGCACGCTGCGCCGAGCGTTATCGTTTGCTGCGCGACAACGAGGCCCTGCGCGCCACCGTGGCCGAAACCTACCGGCTGGAGCAGATCATCGGCAATTCCCCCAAGATGGAGGAATTGCGCCAGTTGATCCGCAGCGTCGCACCCACCGACGCCACCGTCCTCATCCTGGGGGAGAGCGGCACCGGCAAGGAATTGATCGCCGGCGCCTTGCACAGCCTGAGCCAGCGCCGCCAGAACAACTATATCCGCATCAACTGCGCGGCCATTCCCGAAAACCTGCTGGAGAGCGAACTTTTCGGCCACGAAAAGGGCGCCTTCACCGGCGCTGTCAAACAAAAATTAGGCCGCGTCGAAGAGGCCCACTCCGGCACCATCTTCCTGGACGAAATCGGCGACATGAGCCGGCCCCTCCAGGCCAAGCTCCTCCGCTTTTTGGAGGACGGCACCTTCACCCGCGTGGGCGGCAACGATGAATTGCGCGTGGACGTCCGCCTCATCGCCGCCACCAACCGCGACATCATCGAGGCCATCGGCCAGAACAACTTCCGCGAGGACTTGTTCCACCGCCTCAACGTCGTCCAGTTCCGCCCGCCTCCCCTGCGCGAGCGCGGCGAGGACATCATCGTGCTGGCGGAGAATTTTCTCAATCACTTCAACGCCACCATGAACAAGCACATCCGCGGCGTCTCCGCGCCGGCCCGCAACAAGCTGTTGAGCCATCACTGGCCGGGCAACGTGCGCGAACTGCGCAACGTCATCGAGCGGGCCGTCATTCTGGAGACCTCCGGCGAAGTCCAGCCCTCCAGTCTGCCCGACTTCCACCTGGAGGGGCGCTTGCGCAAATCGGAGGGCATCACCATCTCCCCCAACCAATCGCTGGACACTTTGATGGCCGAATTCGAGCGCCAGGTCATCATCTCCGCGCTGGAACAAAACCGCTTCAGCATTTCCAAGACGGCCGAACAACTCAAAATCAGCCGCCATGCCTTGCGCTATCGCATCCAGCGGTTGAACATCTCCGGCGACGCGGACGACGAAACCCCGCCGCCCGGCGGCAAGGAAACCTAGCCAACGATTTTTGAGTTTCCGGTAGGGTGGCGCTGCCGCGCCGCCCAAAAATCTGAGAGATAATTTGACGGGATTTTGAAATTGAGAATCTAAGCGGATTTGGCCCGGCCCGCCCCCGGACCATTCCTTTGGCCATGAGCGAACAGAGCCGGACAATCACACGCAAAAGCGCCTCCAATCTGGCGCTGGCCTTCGTCCTGCTGCCCAAGGCCAAGCGCCGCGCCATGTCCGCCCTTTACGCCTTTTGCCGCCAAGTGGATGACGTCGCCGACGAGGAAACCCGCCCGCTGGAAATGCGCCGCGCCGGCCTGGCCGCCTGGCGCCAGGACGTCCGGCTTGCCTGCACCGGCGGCGCCCCCACCTTCCCCGTCAACCGCGAACTCCAAGGCGTCATCGCCCAGTACCGCCTGCCCTTCGATCACTTTGACCAGTTGATTCACGGCGTCGAAATGGACTTGGACATCGCCCGCTACCCAACCTTTGCGGAGTTGGAAGAATACTGTTATCGGGTCGCCTCCGTTGTGGGCCTGTTGAGCGTGGAGATTTTTGGCTACCGCGACCCGGCCTGCCGCCAGTACGCCGTCTATCTGGGCAAGGCCCTGCAATTGACCAACATCTTGCGCGACGTCCGCGCCGACGCCCAACGCGGCCGCATCTACGTCCCGTTGTCCGAGTTGGAGCGGCACGGGGTTTCGCCGGAGGAAGTTCTGCGCCTGCAATACTCGGATCGCTTCGCCCAGGCGGCTGCCGGCGTCGCCGCCCGCGCCAAATCCTTCTACTCCCTGGCGCGGCAAACCCTGCCCGCGGCCGACCGCCGCTCAATGATTGCGGCAGAGCTGATGGGTTCGGTTTATTGGCGTCTGCTCGACGAGTTGGAACGCCGCCGCTATGATGTTTTCGGCCCCCGCCCCGCCCGCCTGAGCCGCGCCGAGAAAATAGCGTTGATCGTGCGGACGTGGTTGCGCCTGGCCTCCGGCGCAGCTGGAGCCAATTACGGGACAACGTGATGGCCCCCCGATGTTGTCCCTGAGAACGATTCTGCCCGCTCGTTGTCCCCCGCTGTTTTCCGTGGAATATCCTTTCAAGCAAGGCCCATATTACCACGTTTTAGTGGGACTGCAACATAAAATAGTGTTAAATATTTCCCGGTCGCCCCGGTGGCCACCACGGCTCGTCAAATGACCACATTGCGCCCGGATATTGCAGGCGGAGCTTTCGCGCCGTGCCGGAAGTCTGCCCCCTCCCCCCGCCCTGTCAAACGATAATGTGACAACGTGAGGAACCGCTTTATGGGCAGAGCATAAAAGGCCATTTTCCCGGCGTAACAAGAAAGAGGCGGACGGAACGGCAGGGCGGAGCATTACGATGCTACCGCATCAGCGCGCCCTGACACTGCGGCGCGGGCAGTGAGGAGGGAGTGCGGGACAAGTCTGCCAGTTCCACAAATCTCAACATCAACTCCGAGGATCAGCCCCCTTGTCAATCAGATATGACCCAACTACGGTCTTTTACGCACGGCTAGTGACAAAGTTCAGTGCCAGAACGGCCGGGGGCCGGTGCTCGTGTTTTTCGACATGGGGAAGCTGGTCAATGCCGCTCTGGTTGAGAAAAAACCATCGGAGGCGATAATTCCTTGAGG
>Ga0326727_10000827_pt1 | contig 122335 bp, 106 predicted proteins | sample MB2enrmetagenome_FD_207643 | JGI IMG/M metagenome (GOLD analysis project Ga0326727, IMG submission 207643) | Lab enriched peat soil microbial communities from McLean, Ithaca, NY, United States - MB29MY | ecosystem: Environmental > Terrestrial > Soil > Wetlands > Peat | place: USA: New York...
TCGATCCAGGCCTCGGACAAGACACGGCGGCCTTCCCAGCTACCACAGGCGATATAGAGTGCGCCGAATCGGGCCATCTCTCTCGGCGTCAATGCGAGGCCCCAGCCGCCCGTCGAGTTGCCCTTCGGATCCGAGACCCAGCCGCGCACGCCTTTTCCGAAAAGCTCCTCGAAATCGAACCCTTCCATCGCGAAGTCTGGGATTTCCCGTATGCCGATCGGGGCGAACAGTCGCTCATTGGCGAACTCTCGAGCGCTCTTGCCTGTGGCGCGAGTGATGACGCAGGAAAGGAGATGGGCGCCCATGCTGGAGTACTTGAATCGCCCCAAGGGGCCGCCGCGGCCGAGCGAGCCGAGGATGTATCGTTCCCAGTCGGCGCTGGCGCAGAGCTCAGCGAAGGGCTCTCGCCAGTCCTCGAAGGCGTAGGGAGCAGTCATGGTAAGAAGGTGGCGAAGGGTTGTCTTTTCCGCGAGCTCCCCGGTCTCTGTCCCGATCAGGTCGGGGAAGAAGTCGAGCATCCTCTGTCCGACGCCTTCTATGTATCCCTCGTCTATCGCTATGCCGACGAGGGCGGATACGACGCTCTTCGTGACGGACGTTATGTGATGCCGATCCTCGGGGCCGGACCCATTGAAGTATTTTTCGTAGGCGAGGCATCCGTCCTTCGCGATGGCGATACCGGCAATGTTGCGATAATCCGACTCGATGATTTTCTTGAGGCTGGCGAGTCTCTCTACGTCGACGCCCGTTGCCCTTTGGGTGCCGGAATCCCAGTTCTCGTCCGTGTGGCTACACGCTTCCATAAAATCCTCCCTATGGGCTCATGGCCCGCAGGGAGGATGGTGGCGTCATTAAAAATGATAATCAATAGAAGTTTTAAAAAAATAACAAATCGGGCGCCTGGCGTTCAACGAGCGATTATTTCCCGACGGCTGCCTTCCTTGCGCGTTTCGCATAGGACTGTTTGTACACTAAGTGCATGAGGCGGGCCTCAAGAGGTGGCAAGGTAACCGCCCCTCCGATGGCCTCGCCACAGATCGCCGCGCGAGCCGCCTTCTCGACGACCATTGCAAGGGCCTCCGCATCCTGGCCGCGCACGAGAAGACCTTGATCTTTTATGAAGAGGGCATCCTGCTTCGGAGGGCGCTGCGGCCAGGCCTCTACTGAAGGCACTTTCGTTCCTACGAATTGTGCGAGATCGTCCACTACTGCGGGAAGGCTCGTGCCACGCTCGGCCCAGGCGAGGGTGTAAGGCGCACGGCTCATGAGGGCGGTGTAGCCGAACGCCGATCCTGCGGGCGCAAGATCTTTGGCGCTCCAGGCTTTGTCCGGGGTGCAGGGCAGTTTAGCGGTGGTTTTGCTTTCCAGGAAGGATGCGCAGGCCGTCTCGAGGCCACGAGCGCGATCGAAGGCCTCGTCCATGTTTCCTCCGACCGTAAAGACTCCGTGGTTGGCGAGGAGGACGGCAGGTCTATCGCCTAACGCGGCGACCGTGGCCTTGGCCAGGGCCACCGTGCTCGGCAGGGCGTAGGCCGCGCAGGGCACCTCGCCCCAGGGCGCTCTCACCGGGACGCGGGAGGCGGCGCAGGCTGTGGCCGCGTTCTGGTGACTGTGGACTATCGCGTTCACCTCCGGGCGCGTTTTATAGATCGCCCGGTGCAGAGCCCGCTCGCCCGAGGGTTTCCACGCCCCTTCCCACTCTCCCGACTCAATGTCGACGAGGACGATCATGTCCTCGCGCAGCTCGGTATACGGGATTCCGCTCGGGGTGATCGCCATGGTCGTATAGTCGAGCCTTAGGCTGAGGTTGCCCCAGCTGCGCGCGACGAGGTTCTCAGCGAGGAGTCTTTGGCCCGCCTCTACTAGGGCCTTTCGAGCCTTTGCCTCGTTCACGCCGTCGGTCATGCGCGTGCCCCCTCGATTTGGGCGAAGACGCGGTCGAAGGAGCCAATAGCCTCGTCGATCATGGCTTCGTCGTAGGCGGCATTCGTATATAGCCGCGAGCCCGCGAGGGTAACGATGCCTTCGGCCATGTAGGCAGCGCCCATCTCCTCCATTACCGTCTTGCGCGCCTTGATCTCCTTCATCATGCCGGGGATCTTCCAAGGCTTGGACCAGTCGATGGCGAAGTGCATGGTGCCGACGGTCTGAATATGACAGATTGAACCGAGGTTATAGGCGACGAAGGGCAGCTCGCGCTTCTTGATCGAGGCCTTAACGCCCGCGATAAGTCGGTCGCCCATCGCGCCCGCCTTCTCGCTCGCATGGGTCCTCTCCATCTCGCAGAGGGTAAAGTAGCCGGCCGCCGAGGAAAGGGGATTGGCCGCCATGGTGCCGCCGACGAGGGCTTTCTTCTGCCCCGCCTCGAGGCCCGCGGAGAGGAGCTTCATATATTCGCGCTTGCCGCCGAGGCCGCCGGCCGAGGGGTAACCGCCCGCGACGACTTTGCCGAAGACCGTGAGGTCGGGCTCGACCCCGAAATATCCCTGCGCTCCGGAGAGCCCGACGCGGAAGCCCGTGACGACCTCGTCGAAGATCATGAGGGCTCCGTACTTGTCGCAGAGCTTGCGCACTCCGGCGTTGAAGTCCTTGGCCACGGGTCTCGTTCCGCTCTCGGGGCCGACCGGCTCGATGATGACTGCCGCTGTGCCGCCTGATAGGCGATTTCGCCTGAGCACTCTCTCGAGGCTGGCGAGATCGCCCGGAAAAAATTCCTGTGTATGTTTGAAGACGTGCTTGGAGACCCCGTGCGCCTCGAGATACTTGGTGCCGGGCAGGCGCAGGCCGTAGGCAAGCTGATCGCTCCAGCCGTGGTAGGCGCCGCCCATTTTTACGACGTTCTTCTTGCCCGTTGCGAGGCGCGCGACACGGATCGACGCCATGCAGCCCTCGGTGCCGGAGCCGAGCATGCGGAACATCTGCACCGAGGGCATGTGCTCGGTGATGAACTTGGCGAGCTTGAGCTCGTATTCGTTGAAGAGGCCGGTGGACGGACCGCAGGTCTTGAGGAGATCGATGACCTGGCTTAGCACCTCGGGCGGGTTCGAGCCGAGGATCGTTGGTCCTCCCGCCTGGAGGAAGTCGAAGTAGCGGTGGCCATCGATGTCATAGAGATACGGACCCTCTGCCTTCGTAATTACGAGCGGGAAGGGAAAATTGAAAGCGAGGTTGTGCTGGACTCCGCCGGGGATATAGTTCTTGGCTTCGTCGATCATCGCTTTCGACTTTGTGCAGCCTTTTTCATAATAATCCGAGACATAATGGTCGAGTGCATCACGCTTAAGCTGTCTTATGGGCTGCTGAATGAGCCTGTCGAGATCGGCGAGAACCTTGGGAACATCTGGATAGGTAGAGATAGCGAAGGTATCGGCCATAAAGAGCCTCCTTTAATCGAAGTGAGCCGTGGCTCACTTTATTTAAAAATAGCACGATCTTCGGGGGCTGTCAAAGGCTGCTTCGCCAGGTTAGTTTAGAGCCATGAACTCTCTCGTGACCGAACTTTTCGATCGGCTTCCAGAGGAAAAACGGAGGGCTGTTTTAGATTCGGCCGCTGCCGAATTTGCTCGTTTGGGTTTTTCCGCAGCCAAAGTGGACGATATCGCATCCCGAGCGGGGATCAGCGTCGGTGCCCTTTATAAGTACTTTGGTAATAAAGAGAACTGTTTTCTAGCCGTGCTCGAGGATGGGATGCGTGAGCTTGAAGCCCAGCTCGATCGAGTCATGACGAGCGAATTTGACCCGTGGTCCCGGATCGAGGCGATAGTCAGGCTCATACCCGAGCATTCCCGGAAGCATGCCGAGATCATCCGGCTCTACCACGAGATCGGGGGCGAAAGTCTCTCGGCCTTGAGCGAAGACTTCTGTATGCGCTTTGAAGGCCTAAGCGGTCGCTGTTATTCTGCGCTCCTGGCAGAGGCGCGCTCCGCGGGCCTAGCGCGAGCGGACCTCGACGAGAATTACGCCGCTTTCTGTCTGGACAACCTCTTTATGGCCCTCCAGTTTTCCTTCTCCTGCGGCTATCACAAGTTAAGGAAGAAGGTCTATCTCGGTGATGAAAAGGATGCGGATGATGAGCGGCTTATCGAGCAAACCCTGAAGTTCCTCCGCTACGGATTGAGCGGTAAATAAACTTTTGCTTGCGCCCTTAGGGAGTACGGGGTAGAGTGTTGGTGAGCCATGGCTCACTATTGGACTTCCTATGGAGGATCTATGACAACGCCCCTCTACCTGATTGCAGTCGATTTGGGCACAACCGCCCTCAAGACATGCGTGTACGAGGTCGGAGAGAGCCTGCTGCTCAGGGCGGCGACTTCGCGGCGTCTGTCTTTGGATTCGGGCGCCGATGGTCGGGCCGAGCAGAATCCCGAGGAGTGGTGGGAGGCTCTCGTCTCTTCGCTGCCCGAGGTCCTAGGCGCATCCGGAGTCGCTCCTGCCGCTATCGGCGGGATCACCTTCTGCGCTCAGATGCAGTGCTTGGTCCTGGTCGACCGCTCGGGCAGGCCTGTGCGTCCGGCTTTGAGCTACCTCGATTCGCGGGCGACGGAGCGCCGCTCGAAGCTGACCGTCGCCGGACCCCGGGTCGCGGATATCGGAATCGGCCTCATCCTTCCCTGGCTTTATGTCGCGGGCGGCGTGGCTGCGAGCGCGAAGGACCCGCTGTGGAAATACCTTCGTGTAATGGACGAGGAGCCTGAGGCCTTCGACCGCGTTTACGCTTGGCTCGACGCGAAAGACTACTTAACTGCGCGCTGTTCGGGACGCTTTACGATGAGCGCCGACTCGGCCTTCGGTACGCTGCTTGCCGACACTCGGCACAATCAAGTGCGTTGGAGCCCCTGGCTCCTTCGCCGTTTCGGGATAAAGAGCGAGCATATGCCCGAGATAGTCGCGCCTGCAGACAAAATCGGCGGCCTGTGCGCCGAGGCCGCTCGGGAGCTGGGCTTGCCCGAGGGAACTGCGGTCTTTGCCGGCGGAGGCGACGCATCGCTCATCGGAGTGGGCGCGGGCGCAGTCGCTGTAGGCAGCACGCACGTCTATGTGGGCACGAGCGGCTGGGTCTCGACGGTCTCGGACAGGCGGCTCGTCGACACGAACACTATGATGGCTACGGTGCCAGGGCCCACGCCCGGACGCTACGCGTACTTCGGGGAACAGGAAACTTCGGGTAAGTGCCTCGAATGGGTGCGCGACCACCTCGCCCTCGACGAGATCGGGGTCTATCTGGAAAAGCGCGTCCTGCCCACGGGCCTCGAGGAGGAGGACAAGAGCCTCATCGATTATCTTACGAAGGTGATCGCTGAAATTCCCGCGGGCTCGGGCGGCCTTCTCTTCGCTCCATGGCTGCACGGCAGCCGCTCGCCTTTCGAGGATCCCTATGTCCGGGGCATGTTCTTCAATCTCAGCCTCGAGACGGGAAAGCGCCAGATGATCCGTTCGGTGGTCGAAGGGCTCGCCTACAACAAGCGCATGCTCCTTGAGGCCCAAGCTCGCAAGCTCGAGCCCTCGAGCGTGCTGCGCTTCGCGGGAGGCGGGGCCCTCTCGGACGAGACCTGCCGTATCTTGGCCGATGTGACGGGACGAAGCGTCGAACCTGTCATCGACCCGCAGAACGCCGGCGCCGCGGGGGCGGCCCTTGTCGCGGCCTGCGGCCTTGGGCGCTTTCCGGACCTCGATGCGGCAGCGGCGACGGTGCAGGTGCGCGGCCGCTTCGAGCCTAACCCCGCGAACCACGCGGTCCATGAGAGGAACTACAGTGTCTTCCGCGATTTATACAAAGCGACAGGGCCGCTTTTCCGCAGGCTCAACGAGGATTAAGCCTCACTTCCCAGGGATTGTCCTCTCCGCGCTGGAAGGCTATGCAGCTGCGCAGGGAGTTTTCGACCATGTCGCGCACCGCCTGGTCGGTGTAGAAAGCCGTATGGGGCGTTACGAGGACATTGGGATAGGACTTGAGCAACGCGAGATCGCGGGTCTTGAGCGGAACGCCGCGGAGGTCGTTGTAGTACAGATCAGCCTCGTCCTCGATTACATCGAGGGCAGCGCCGCCAACCTTGCCCGACTCGACCGCGTCGAGAAATGCCTGGGTGTCGATGAGGTTGCCCCGTGCGGTGTTCACGATGAAGACGCCGTCCTTCATGTTCGCGAGAGAGTCGCGGCCGACGATGTGGAAATTGTCCTGCGTCGCGGGCATGTGGAGGGAGATGAGGTCGCTGCGGCGGCAGAGTTCCTTCCAGGGCACATAGGTCGCGATGCCGCGGAGTTCTTCGCTCTCATAGAGATCGTAGGCGAGTATCTCGCAGCCGAAACCCGAAAGCTTCCTGATTATCTTGCGGCCGATGCGGCCTGTGCCCGCGATGCCTACGGTGAGGTTGTGGAGTTCAACTCCTTGGGCGCCCGAGAGTGAGAAGTCCTGGGCAGCGCTTTTGCGGAGTATGGCCTTCATGCGGCGGGTGGCCATAAGCATGAGCATGATCGTGTAGTCCGCCACGCTGTCCGGGGAATAGGGCGCGTTGCCGACTCGCATGCCGATCTTGTGGGCCGCGATGAGGTCTATGTGGTCGTAGCCGATCGTGCGCGTCGAGATGAATCGCACTCCGGCGTCGTAGAAGGCCTTCACCATCTCGCTTGTGATGATAGTCGTGATTATGCTTACGCAAGGATAGCCCGCGGACAGGCCGATGGTGGAGAGGCTCGGCGCCTCGGCGCAGGTGGCGAGACCAATGCCGTTCGCGGCGCTGAAGGATTTAAAATAGTCGACTTCGTCTGAGCGAAGGCTGTAAGCAAAAATTCTTAATTTCTGGTCCATGATGTACTACTCTCTTAGAATAGCGTTGACTTTCTTCTCGACGTCGACAAAGAGAGTATCAATGTCTTGGCCGTTGATCCATACGGCGTCCAATGCGCTCGTGATGATTTCCGATGCTTCCGCATAGGCGGGGTTGACCGGGCGTTTAGTGGCGTAGGCAAGCTGGTCGACGGCGACCTTGAACTGCGGCCTCGAAGCGTAGAGTGCCTTAATCGAGGCGCTCTCACCGGCGCTGACTCGGCTTGGGAGGTACCCGGTATAACCGCTTGAATAGACGGCCTGGTCTGTTGATGTCATCCATTTTATGAACTCCCAGGCTGCGTCCGCTTTCTTCTTGTCTCCTTTTTTGCCCGCTATGACGAGATTGCATCCGCCGGTGGGGGTGGCATAGCGTTGCTGCTTCGGCATGAAGGCGGTGGCTATCGTGAAGCCGTGGGCCTTGGCTACATCCATGAAGGAGGTTAGGCCGCCAGTCGATTGGAACCACATTCCGCACCTCTGCCCGACAACATCGACGATACTCTTCGGAACATCGGCGCCCGAGACTATCTTGATGATGCCGGATTCCTTGAGCGCCTTCCAATAACGCACGGCGTCACGGGCCGCCTGCGTATTTACGTTGCAGGAGAGTTCGTCGTCGCTGAGCACCGAGGTCCCCGCCTCGAGGAGAAAGGCTTCGTAGAGCCAGATATCGGAAGCGAACTCGAGGCCGGGGAAGCCGGTCTTGTCTTTTATCGCCTTGGCGTAGGATGCGAGCTCGTCCCAGGTCTTGGGCCCAGCGGGATCGAGGCCGGCTTTTTTGAGAACCTCGAGGTTCATGTAGAGGATGGGCGTGCTGCGCAGATAGGGAAGGCCGTAGAGATCCCCGTCAACGTAGGAGTTGCCCATGAGTCCCTTCTGGAAGTCCGAGAGGTCGACGTTGTCTTGCCGGGCGTAGTCGCCCAGCTTCGCGATCACGCCGTTGCGCGCAAAGGCTCCCATCGATCCGATTTCAACCACGGCGACTTCCGGTGCGCTACCGGCGATCGACGCTGCCTGAAGCTTCTGGTTGAGTTCGCCGTAGCCGCCTTGGTAGGTCGCCGTCACATGGATGCCCTTCTCCTTGCCGACCGTCTGGTTGAACTTCTTCGTCAAGTTGACGTTGTTCTCCTGGATTCGGTTTGTGTAAGCGTACCAGAACTGGATCTCGGTATCGGCCGCGATGCTTCCGGCACCGAAGCAGCCGAGGCAGAGCAGCGTCGCGATCGTATATGCGTGCCTTTTCTTCATTTTTTCCCCATGTATGTGAATGCTTTGACGACTTGCCGCTGAGCGAATAAGAAGACGATCAGTATCGGGATGATGATGATGAGGTTTCCCGCCATCATCGTATGGTAAGCGATGCCGTTCTCGGCCATCTTGAGCGAGGCGACGCCCAGAGGCAGGGTTCGCACTCTATCGTCGGTGGTCAGCACGAGGGGCCAGAAGTAATCATTCCAGGTTGAGATGAACGTGAAGAGCGCAAGTGTCGCGATGGTCGGCTTCGCGATGGGCAGCATGATTTTTATCATAATTTTAAATTCGCTCGTTTTGTCGAGCCTGGCCGCCTCGATCACTTCCTCGGGCACCTGCTTAAAAGTCTGCCTGAGCATGAATATGCCGAAAGCGCTCGTCGCCGAGGGAAGTATCAGCGAGGCATAGCTGTTGATCATGCCCAGGCGGCTCTCCATGAGGAAGACGGGAAGGAATACGAGCTGGGCCGGTATCATCATAGACGCCAAGGCGATGGCGAAGAGCGCCTTTTGACCTTTGAAGGAGAAGCGCGCGAAAGCGTAGGCGGCCGGGATCACGGTCAGACATTGGCAGAGGATTATCGCTACAGAGACGATGACACTGTTGAGAAGGTAGCGTAGGAAGGGGAAGGCGCTAAGGGCCTCCCCGAAATTTTCCCAGCGAGGCTGCGCTACCCAAAAGGTCGGGGGGAAAACGAGGACGTCGCCCTGCGACTTGATCGAGGTCAGCAGCATCCAGTAAAAGGGTACGATATAGATCGCCGCTATCGCGAGGATGACGAGCGCGCGCCCGATTGCCGAGAATGCCTTTCCGCTCGTTTTCACGCCGATACTCTCATCGGTAGTGGACCCTACGCCCCAGCGTTAGGAAATACAGGATCGTAAAGATGCCGACCAAAAGCATCAGCGCGACACCGACTGCCGAGGCGTAGCCGATCTTGAAGAATTTGAAACCGTACTGGTAAATGTAGTAGGCGAGGGTATCGGTCGAATTGAGCGGCCCGCCCTGAGTCATGATGCTGATCGTCTCGAAGGTTTTAAAGCTGGCAATGATGTTGGTGAGGATGATGAAGAATAGGGTCGGCGAAAGCATGGGCAGGGTTATCTTGCGAAAGACCGCAAAAGGCCTCGCCTTGTCGAGCCGGGCGGCTTCGTAGAGATAAGCGGGTATGGTATGGAAGGCCGAGACGAACAATAATGTGTCGAAGCCCAGGCCCTTCCACACCGATACGATCACGAGCGACTTGAGGGCCACATGCGGGTCGTTCAGCCAATCGACCGCCGGCAATCCGATCAGCTTCAGGACGTAGTTGAGCAGCCCATAATCCGAGTCCATGAACCAGGACCAGATGAAGGCTATCGATACGAAGGAGATGACGTAGGGAGCGAAGACCGATGCCTGCAGGAATCGATTGACGGCCGTATTCTTGCGCAGGAAGAGGGCGAGGAGGAAGGAGAGCGAGACAGCCGCGACGACGCTGAGGAGCATGTACTCCAGGGAATTCCCTAAAACCTGCCGGAAATCGGTGCTCGATAGCATGTCGCCGTAGTTCTTGAGGCCGATGAAAATCTTCGGCCCCATCATGTTCCACTTGAAGAAGCTCAGGTAAAGCATGTAAGCGACAGGGTAGAGCGAGAATACCCCGATGACCGCCATCGCTGGCGCAATCATCAGATAAGGGCGAGCCTTCGCCAGCTTCATGCTTCGGCAAGCCTCTCCCCGTCGCCGCTGAAGAACAGAAGGTTCTCGCGCCTCGCGTAGGCGAGCACGCGGCCGTAGGGGATGCGCTTATTGTCGTAGAGTCTCACGCTGACGCTTTGGCCGCCGCACTCGATCCTATAGAGGATCTCGGCCCCAAGCATCTCCCGCGCCGAAAGCTCTCCTGGTAGCGATATGGCGCCGGCGGGGACATCTCCAGGATCGAGAGCGATGCCTGCGCGCTCGGGCCTGAAGCCGACGAAGCGCGCGTCCTTCGGAATGTTCGGCATCGCTTCCGACGAAGCGACGATGTTCATGGGCGGCGTGCCGATGAAGCGAGCGCTGAAAATGTTCGCAGGGCTCGCGTAGAGCTCCTCCGGCCCCGCTGACTGCCGAATCTTGCCTTCTTCGAGAAGCACAATACGCGTGCCCATCGACATGGCTTCGACCTGGTCGTGGGTGACATAGACGAAGGTGCTGCCCAGATGGCGGTGGAGTTCGATGAGGTCGGTCCTTATCTGGGCTCGCAGCTTAGCGTCGAGGTTGGAGAGCGGTTCGTCCATGAGGAATATTTGAGGTTTCCTTGCGATGGCTCGGGCGAGCGCCACCCTCTGACGCTGCCCGCCCGAGAGGAACTGAGGTTTCTTCTTGAGATAGTCGCCGAGTCCGACCAAGTCGGCGATCTCTCGAATCCTGCGCGACCTCTCGTCCTTGGGCACCTGGCGGTTTTTAAGGCCGAACTCGATATTCTCGTAGACGTTCATCGTCGGGTAGAGCGCGTAGTTTTGGAAGACCATCGCAATGTCCCGGTCGCCAGGCTCCACGTCGCGCATGTCCTTCCCATCTATGGAAAGCTTGCCCGACGAAAAGCTCTCGAGCCCGGCGATGATGCGCAGAATAGTCGACTTGCCGCAGCCCGAGGGACCGAGCAGGACGGTGAAGCTGCCCTCCTCGATCTCGAGGTCGAGACCTTCGAGGACTTTCTCCGCGCCGTAGCTCTTATGAATGCCGCGAAGTTCGATCTTACGCATGGCGCCCCCAGTCATACTATGTCTACAGGAGTCCGGCATGGGTTTTATGACTCTACGGTTTGGTTTCGGTTAAAAAAGACGCAGTATGTTTCTCGAGCGTAAATAATTCGCGGTTTATTTGTGCGGCTTCACGCGCGCCTGGGCCTCTATCCCATCCACGATAGCGCGAACGCAGAGGTCGATCTCCGAGCCCTCGCGGTAGTCCGCGGCGGCGATGCGGCTGACTCGTCCTCCCGACGTTAGCCGCTCGACTTTTTCGCGAGCGCCTTTTTTGCCCTTCTCGTAGACCGCGATAGAGTGACCGCCCTCCTCTTTCACAAGGCGGAAACAGGGGATGTCGGTCTCGCCGTCGCCTATGTAGACCATATTTTCGAAGGGGATGGGGCGCTCGTCCTTGGGTACGAACTTGTTGATGACCGTATTGTCGAAGACATCGAAGGTACCCTTATTGATCCTGAAGAGAAATTGGGTCTTCGTCGTGTAGTTGATGGCGAGGGCGGGCCAGACCGCGACACCGTTCTCGTCGTACATGAAACCCGAGGCGTAGATTCTCGCAAAGGCTGAGGCAATGGCCGAGCCCTCGATCATCTCGCGCAGGCCAGAGGAGATGATGTAGTGCTCGGCCCGTATGCCCTTGCCGAGCGCATAGGCGTTTATCCGGCCGAACCAATCGGTGACGCCAGGGAAACACTCGAGCTTCGCGCCGAGCGCTCGAAAGTCCTCGCGCCTCACGCGGATGCGCGCTTGGTGCGCTAGGTCGAGCATGAGCCGCATGTAGGCGAGGATCTCGTCGGCGTCCTGCGCCACGGCGAGCTCCTTCGTGCGAGCCCAGAAGGCCTCGCTCTCCATGCCGAGGGAGGGGAGGAAGTTGTGCTCCTGCATGTTCCCCGGGGCCAGGGTGCCGTCGAAATCGTAGAGAATCGCCATCGGGATGAGTTTTTTCTTGGCCATGCGCTTTTCTCCCTTCCTTGTTATACTCCACATCATGAGCGCATGGAATCCGGATCTTTATCTGCGGTTTAAGTCGGAGCGGACTCAGCCTACGATCGATCTCGTGTCCAGGATCGATCTTGTCTCACCGAAGTCGATAGCCGATTTAGGCTGCGGCCCCGGCAACAGCACCGCGGTCCTCCGCCAGCGCTGGCCTCAGAGCCATATCTTAGGCCTCGATAGCTCGGAGGCGATGATCGAGAAGGCAAGGCGCGATTATCCTGAGATCGAATGGAAGCTCGGAGACGCGGCCGCCCTCGATGGCGAGTACGACCTCGTGTTCTCGAACGCGGCGCTGCAGTGGATTCCCGATCACGAGCGCCTTCTGTCGCACCTGATGTCCTGCGTGCGCTCGGGCGGCGCCCTAGCCTCTCAGATACCGATGTTCAAGGATATGCCGCTCAACCTTGCGATCGAGGCGGTCGCGTCCCGCTCCCGATGGTGCGAGGCGACCCGGAGCTGCGCTGCGCTTTTTACCTATCGCGACCCCGCTTTCTATTACCGCCTGCTTTCCGGCCTCGCAGGGCGTATCGATATGTGGACGACCTCGTACTACCATGTTCTCGATTCGCGCTCGGCTCTCGTAGACTTCTGCAGAAGCACGGGCCTCAAGCCTTACTTCGAGCGCCTATCGTCCGATTCCGCACGCGCCGATTTCGAGGGCGAGCTTTCCGACGAGCTCGAATCGCGTTACGAGCTTCAGAGCGACGGGAAAGTGCTTTTCCCCTTCGATCGGCAATTCTTCGTGGCATATAAGGCTTGAACGCGCGCGAGATGAGCTCCCGTTATATGGCGCCCAGGAGAGCGTAGACCGAGTACACGCTCCTCATCAGTTCGCCCCCGGCCCGGTCGGCGGCGGCAGGGCGCTCTTCGGGCGGAAGCTCGCCGAGGACGCCCGAGGAATCAGAAGGATCCGCGAGGATGAGGAAAGGCATCAAGAGCATCGCGAGGGACTCGTCGTCCTTCACTTCTTCCGCGAAGGCGAGGCAGGCGTGGACGAAGCCCCGGCACCAGGACTTGCAGGGCGCGTCAGGCCGGATGCGGTTCACGTAGCGCCCGCCAATGTATGGCCTGAACGTACGGTCGTCTAACTCTCCCTCTATGTCGTCGAAGAGGTCAGACAGGCTTCCAAGGATATCGTCCACGTCTATGCCGTCGGGAAGGACGGCGTGATCCGGGTCGTCGAGGATGGAGAGGAGGGCTATATCCTCCTCATCCACCTCTTGGGCGGAGAAGGCGCATACTATGCCTGTCATAAAACCATGGACGTAGTCGAAATCCCTGCCGTCCGTCCGAAGACGCTCGAGCCAAGCTTTGATCTGCTCGATGCCGGCCATTTCCATCATATGCGTTGATCCATCGCTCGAGTATTCGCCGTTTGGGCGCCTAGTGGCAAGCGGCCCTAAAGGGCCTTCGGACAGATACCCGAGAGGGGGCAGATAGAGCAGTTCGGTTTCCCCGTGGGGCAGAACTCTCGGCCGAAGCGGATGAGGTCGACGTGGAGGGACAGAGGATCGGCCGCCTCGCGAGCTATGGCCTGGATTGCGTCCGCGCCTGCCTTTGTCGGAGCGTCGCCGGGAAAGGCGTGCCAGCCCAGGCGGCGCGTTATGCGCCATATGTGGGTGTCGACCGCGAAGGCTTTCCGGCCGAGCCCGAAAGAGAGGACACAGCGGGCCACCTTGAGGCCCACACCGGGCAGGCTGAGCAAGAAGGCTTCGGCGTCTTCGGTGCTCCACGAGCGAAGACCTTCGAGGCTGAGCTCGCCGAAGCGCTCTTCTATGGCGGCGAAGGCGCCGAGGAGGTTAGCGGTCCGGCCGCGGTAGAGCCCCGCAGGCTTGATGCACTCGCCGATGTACTCGGGTTCGGCCTCGGCGACCTCGGCCCAGCTTGGGTAGCGCGAGCGGAGCGCGGAGTACGCGGCCTCGCAATTCTCCACCGTAGTGCGCGTGCTTAAGGCGAACCAGACGAGCTGGTCGAGTACGGGACTTGAGCTTTCGTCGGGATAGGGGCCGTAGCGCGATACGAGGATTCTCTCGACTTCGGGGATCGGCGCAATCATGAGGGAAACAACCCAAGCTGGGGATCGCGTTCTTTGTGCCGCTGGTCCTGTACGAGGGGTACGAGCTCCTCGAGCCGCGAGAGGAAGCTACTGGGCTGCAGTTCGAGCATGCGTCCCTTGAAGAGTCGCGACCTCGCCCAGCTCAGATGGAGGCCGATCCTCGCGCGGGTCATAGCGACATAGAGGATGCGACCTTCTTCAGCGATCCGCTCTTCGCTGGCCTCGCCGCCTTCGTCCTTATCGAAGAGCGTGAAAGGCAAAAGGCCCTCTTCGAGACCGATCAGGAATACGTAATCGAACTCGAGACCCTTGGCCGCGTGGATCGTCATGAGCGAGACTCGTTCCGATCGTATCTCGTAAGGCGTCTCCGGATCTTCGCCAACGAGACGGTAGGGTATGCCGTGGTCGTCGAGCGCCTTCGCGATCGGTTCGAGGAGAACAGCCGCGCGGGCAAGAACCGCGCATTCGGCGAGACTCTCGAGCTGCCCCTCCTGGGACTCCGCGACCCCCGAGTCGCGAGCGAAAAAGCGGGTGCCGCCAATGAGCCTGTCAATCTCTCGCGCAATGGCCTCTGCCTCGGACTTGTCCGTCGGGTACTCGCTACGGGCGAGGGCGACTGCCGCGCCCGATCCTTCGAGGCCAGCCGCGCCGACGATTCCGCTCGCCGCGTCGATGATGCTAGGAGCGCAGCGGAAGCTTCGCGTTAGGCGATATACAACAGCCCTAGGATAGTCCACGAGGAAGCGGTCTATGAAGCGTTTGTCCGCACCGCGGAAGCCGTAGATGGCCTGATTGGGGTCCCCGATGACAAAGAGGTCGGAAGCGTCGTCCGGGGCGAGGAGGCGCACGAGAGCGTATTGGGCGAAGTCGACGTCCTGGTACTCGTCGACGAAGACTGCCTTAAAGCGCTCGCGGCAGGCTTGCAGGATCGCTGGTCTGGAGGCGAGGAGACGCACCGCCCCAGCGAGGAGATCGGCGAAGTCGAGAGCTCCTTTCTGTTTGAGCGCGTCGCGATAGGCGGTGTATTGCGCTTCCAGCTCTGTGTCGCTCTCGGGGACGCCGAGCTCCTTAGCGAGCTCGGCCAGGCTCGCTGGCGCCCCTGGGCCGAGGGGCGGCCTTTCGTCGCCCGGCCTTAAAAGGAAGCGTTTGCGCGCCTCGATGTAGGCGCCCAGGCGTTTTGTCTTGGCCGCGCTCCCCGCGAGCGGTTCGAGTATCGCGTAACGCTCGTCCTCGTCGAGCAACTTGAAGTCGGGCTCAAGGCTTGCCTGGGCCGCGTTTTCGCGGAGGAGAGAGCGGCAGAAGGAGTGGAAGGTCGATGCGACTATCGCTGCCGCTTTCCCATCGCCGAGAGTCCGGCCCAGGCGCGCTCGCAGCTCTCCGGCCGCTTTATTCGTGAAGGTGAGGGCGAGGATCGCGGAAGGGTCGAGGCTCGCCTTCGCGGCCGAACCCGTGACGAGACGCTCTACGCGGAGGGCGAGGACGGCCGTTTTCCCCGTGCCCGGCCCCGCGATAACAAGGGCCGGACCGCCCTCATGCTCCACCGCGCGCTCCTGCTCCGGTTCGAGCTTGAAGTCTCGCGGCGATCCGGTATCGGCCGACGCGTTAGCATATGATGCTTTGCTTTTGCCGCTCTTCGGGCGCTTTGCCTTTCGTGGTTTCGCGCCCGCGTCGGTCTTAACCGTCGTAGCATCGATGCCCGAATCGAAGAGCGCCTTCTCTGCTCGGTCCTCGATGCGCTCGCCTGGAGAAAAAGCGCGGATCACGCCATACTCGCCGTCATAACCGGGCATTATAAAGACATTGCCCGAGCGCATGCGTTCGATAGCCTTGGATAAAAGCTCGCCTGAGATGCCCGGAATGCGCAGGTTCTCGATCTCGGGCAGGCTCATCCTCGTGAGCAGCCTAAGCTCGCTCCCCGCCTTCGCGATGAGAGCATTGTAGACGGCGCCGACCTTCTTCGAACCTTCACCCGAATCGAGGAGCTCGGAGACGAGTTCTTTTAATGGAATAAGCGATAGATAGGGACGCTTATTGGTATCCGCGGCATCGGTTGGGCATGGTGCCTCCTCGTCGACCGGACGGTCGGCGAGCTCGCGGACGCGACCGAGTACTCCGGGAGTGAGGGCCTTGCCGCAGATTGGACATATGCCGTGCGCCGCGGCGCTCTCTTCGGGATCGAGTACCACGCCGCAGGCGCGATGCCCGTCGTAGTGGTACTTGCCCTCTTGGGGAAAAAATTCGATCGTTTCGATTATCTCGCCACGGCCGAGCCTTCGCGTCCTTCCGCCGCCCGAGAGCGCATCGGAAAGGCCGGAGAAGCTTATCTCCATGTCTATGACCGTTGCCTCGCGGCAGAGCTTCTCGGGCGAGTGCGCGTCCGAGTTCGAGATGATCGCGAAGCGGTCGAGGGAGCTTAAGGCCCAGTTCATGGGCGGGTTCGAGGAAAGTCCCGTCTCTATCGCTCCGATGCGCGGCGCGAGGTCGCCGTAGCATTCGTCGATCGAATCGAAGCCTGATCGTGCCCCAAGCGCCGAGAACCAAGGAGTCCAAATATGGGCAGGCACGAGGATCGAGCGATCGTCGGAGTCGAGTAGGAGACTGAAGAGATCTCGCGAATCGATGCCGAGGATGGGCCTGCCGTCCGAGCTTATGTTTCCGACCTTTCCGAGCCGTTCCTGGAAAGCCTCGGCCGCCTCGAAGCCCGGAAGGATGATGAGGTGGTGTACTTTCCGCGTCTTCCCGCCCGAGCTGTAGATCGTGCAGACCTCGCCCGTGAGCACGAAGCGGGGACTGGCATCGCCTAACTCGCATTGCTCGCGGCCCGGCTCGGGCAGGCCCTCGGCCAAGGCCTCGCCCGATTCGAACTTGCGCCTTAACTCGTCCTTGAGCCTGAAAAGGCCTTCTTCGGCCGGCTCGAGGCTCTCTTTCAATTCGGCGAGCCATTTCGGGTGCGTACAATCGCCCGTGCCCACTAGATCTATGCCCTTGATGCGCGCCCAGCGGTCAAGGAAGGTCGGCAGGAGCTTCGAGCTCGTAGCGAGTGAATAGCGCGAGTGGATATGGAGGTCGGCGACTGTAGACATGGGGGAATTGTATGCATGTTAAGAGCCGAGGAATAGCCGCCATCGCTTCGATTGCGGAATGCACTATTGAAAAAAGGTCTTTGCGCTCTTTATTATGCAAAGAATGATTTTCTTTTTCGCATCGATAATCGTTGTCGCCATTTTCTCGACGAAGGTCACCTCCCGGTTCGGCGTTCCCGTTCTCCTTGCCTTCCTCGGTATCGGGCTCCTTGTCGGAGGCGACGGGCTTAATCTTTATAATTTCAAAAATGCTGCTTCCACGAAGACGATCGCCGATATACTTCTCATTTTCATACTCTTCGTAGGCGGCTTCGATACGAAGAGGTCCTCGCTCAAGCTGGTCGCGGGGCCCGCATTGGCCCTGTCGACAATAGGCGTCCTCCTTACGACCTTCCTCCTTGGGCTCCTCATCCATGCGATCGCGCGCTATCCCCTGGCCTATTCCTTCATGGTCGCGGCCATAATCGCCTCGACCGACGCGGCCGCGGTGATGATGGTCACGAAGCTCCGGCCCGTGCGCGAGAAAGTGTCGGCCACCCTCGAGATCGAGTCGGCGGCCAACGATCCCATCGCCATCATCCTGACCCTCGCCTTCGTGAAGATCGTCGCGGGCCAGTCGAGCAGCCCCCTTCAATTGATATTCGAGCTTGCATGGGACCTGGCTGGCGGTGTCTTTGTCGCCTTCGTCTGCGCCAAGGCGAGCCGCTTCCTCTTCGATCGGCTCGAGTCCGAGAACCGTGGCTATTATTACGTCCTTATCATCGGAGTCATCCTCATGACCTACGGCCTCGCGGACATCGTGAAGGCCAACGGTATTATCGCGGTCTTCTTCATGGGCTACTGGCTGGGCAACTCCGAGTTCGTCTGCAAGCGAGGCGTGAGCAACTTTCTCGAGGGCATATCGGCCTTCGCGAACTTGGCGCTCTTCCTCATGCTCGGTCTCCTCGCCCTGCCCCATAACTTCGCCGGCATATGGAAGGAAGGGCTCCTCATATCCGTCCTCCTGATTTTCATCGTGCGCCCGGCCACTGTCCTCGTCTGCACGCTGCCCTTCAAGTATACGATGCGCGAGCGGCTCTTCATCATGTGGGGCGGCATCAAAGGCGCGGTGCCGATAGTCCTCGCGTCCTACCCTGCGGCCTACGGGCTCGATCCGAGCGGAAGCATCTTTGACATTATCTTTTTCGCGGTCCTTCTCTCTTGCCTGGTCCAGGGCTCGACCATGGGGCCGCTCGCCAGCCTCCTCAAGCTGACCGTGGCGCCTAAACCTCACTCGCCCTATTCGGTCGAGTTGCACTCCCTGCGGAAGAGTGACGCGGACATGTTCGAGCTCAGGATCGAGCCGGGGGCGGTCTCCGAAGGCAAACGAATCCGCGACCTCGGGCTGCCGAACGATACGCTCATCAGCTCGATCGTCCGGAACGAGAAGATCGTGCCGGCAAAAGGCTCGACCTTCCTCATGGCCGATGACCTCATCTACGTCCTCGCGCCCAAGGGATCGATCGACGAGATCTCATGCTCCCTGAACGAGCCCAGGACACCGCTCTCCGAGCGCGAGGCTCGCGAGATGGACATCGAGTCGCGGCGATAGCGCTTCAGGTTCGCGCTTCCGATTGATCAAGGGACGCTCGGCGTGGCAGTATGGGCCATGGCAAGGCTCGCTGCCCTCGTGCTCATCGACTTCGCGCTCAAGATCGCGGCTCGCCTTTTCCTTCGCGGCGGAAGCGAGGCGATTGCGCCCTTCGGGCCTTTCCGTCTCGGCTATGTCGAGAACTCTTCGGGCTTCGGCTTCGATCAGACGAGGCTCCTCTCGAGCTATGGCGTCGGTATAAGCGACGCTTTCGTAGTCTGCAGCCTCGCCGTCCTCCTCCTCCTCGCCATCGTCGTCCATCTCTGGCACAAGCTCCGCATAAGGCTATGGGTCAAGGCGCTCTCCGCGATCGTCCTCTACTTGGCCGCGGCATACCTCGCCCTCGCGCTCTGCGAGAGCCTGCACATTAGCCTTTCGCCCTATCAGCGAAGCCTCTTTCGAGCGCTCGGGCCCCTCGCCGTCGCGTTTGTGCTTTTTGTCGACGTCAAGAAGCCTTACTTTGCGACTATGGCGACGCTTTTCATGGCCGGTACCATTGGCAACTGCGCGTCGATCCTCCTTCCGCCCTTCGTGGTCGTCGACTACTTCGGCGTCTACCGCGCCTCTATCGGCGACTATGTCTACGCGAACGCCGCCGACGCCTTCCTCGTCCTAGCGATGCTCGGCTTTCTCCTCTCGCCCCTCTATCTCTTGGCCGCGCGCTTTGTCAGGACGAGGCGGGTAGAGCGCGCTGCGGCGAACTCGGTGCCCGACGACGGCGGAGTCGGCGGTATCAATTCTTAATCGGGGAGACCCTATGGAAGAGCGCAAATACTCGGTGGACATCGACTTAGCTAATCAGACCAAGGCCGAGATGGCCTCTTCTCTCGAGTCATCCGACGCGCGAGTGATGAACAAGCTCGGCGCCTTCGCCTCGCTCTACGACATCGAGATGCCCGAGTACCGTCATCCCGTCCTCGTCATGAAGACCGAGGAGCCGGGCTCGAAGCAGCTTCTCGCTTTTCAGGCCGATAGGATCGAGGGCATCTGTCACGACATGATCAACCACCTCATCAACGACTGCATCGTGATGGGTGCCCGTCCCCTCGTAGTGCAGGACGCGGTGATCTGCGGCAAGCTGGACAAGGCGATAGTCAAGCGCATCGTCCGCGCGATCTCGGAGGCTTGCCGCGAACAGGGCTGCTCTCTCACCGGGGGAGAGACCTCCGAGCAGCCCGGCGTCCTCGCCGCGGGCACCTACATCCTTACCTCGAGCATTGTCGGAATAGCCGAGCGTGATCTCGTCGTCGATGGCTCGAGGATTGCGTTAGGCGATACGGTCATCGGCGTCGAGTCGAGCGGTCCGCACACGAATGGGTATACGCTCATCCGCCGCCTCCTCGCCGAAAATCCGGCTCTGGCCGATGCCGATATCGACGGCGTATCCTTCTTCGATCGCATCATGGAGAGCCACCGCTGCTACTACCAGGGCATCAAGGATCTGTTCCCCGCCCGCAAGCTCAAAGGGCTCGCGCATATCACGGGCGGTGGCATCAAGGAAAACCTGAACCGCGTCCTTCCCGATGGGGCCGACGCGGCCATCGACCTCCGTAGCTATCGCGTGAGCCCGCTCTTCCGTCGCATCCGCGACGAAGGCTCGGTATCCGACGACGAGATGCTCCGCACCTTCAACATGGGCATAGGCCTCGTCGCGGTGGTTTCTCCCTCCGATGCCGAGGAAGTAATCGCTCATTTGTGTGAGCGGGGCTTCCCCGCTTATAGGATCGGCGAGATCGTAAAGGGCTCTAGGCAGGTAACTACTCAAGGTAAGCTTAACTGGTAAGCCTACCCTCGGCGCAGTGCTTGTAAATTAATTAGGCGGTCGCATCTTTCCTCAGAAAGTACTTTCCCGGCAAGAAAAATCCGCAGCTTTACGCTAAGAACTCTGATTGCCAGAGTCAGGCATTGTGTCTGCCTGACTCTGGCAAAGCTCCTGTCTGACTCTGGCAGGACATCTGCCCGACTCTGGCGCATGCATTTTTCTACATGTATAAGGCTCCTTTACTACGCCGTCACCACCTCCTCCTGGCTCCTCCATGCGGAGGTCGCGGCTTTGAAGTCGGCTGTATATCCCGAGTGAGCGGCGCAGAGGTAGTCGACCCCCTTTAGCTGGGCGATCTTCCGCAGCGAGCGCTCACGCTCTGCATTGTCGAGGCATATGAACTTTCGATCGAGTACGGCTTCGCCCTTCCTGAGGTTGAGCTCGTCGCCTACTACGAGGATCGAGTCGTTCACCACAAAAGACATGGAGCCGCTTGTGTGTCCCGGCGTGGCTATACAGCGGATGGTCGCGTTTCCGACGCGCAGCTCCTGGCCGTCCGCGAGTTTCTCGTAGGCGAAGGGCAGGGGTTTGTTGCGGATTAGGCCTAAGAAGCGCGGGGAACGGCTGTCGAGCATTGCGCCTTCTTCACTCGAGACATAAGCCCGAGCCTTCGGGAAAGCGGCGGCCCCGCCCACGTGGTCGTGGTCCGAATGCGTGAAGAAGACGGAGATGACACGCCCCGGGTCGAGCGAGAGACGTCGCATTTCCCGGGTTATCTGGCCTGGACCGACACCTGAGTCGAAGGCGACGAGACACTCTTTCGCATCGAGGACGTAACTTGCCACGAAACCGTAGTTGAGGATGTAGAAGCCCTCGGTCACGAGGCCCGTCTTTTGGATCTTGTCAGCCATAATGCCTCCTTTCGCTTTACTTGAACAGCAGCGCGACGCTCAATCCTATCATGATGACCAGCATCAGCGGTCCCATTGCCTTTTCCAGTTTCTGCTTGTCGAGCCTTTTTAGTACGAGCGGACCGACCGCTGCCCCGCTTACAGTCCCTGCCGTGAGGAGGAGTACGAGTTGCCAGTCGACGCTGCCGACGCCGAGGTGCGTGAGGAAGCCCGCCAGCGAAATGCCGGTGAGGACGAAGACTGAAGTGCCGACCATCTCGAGAACGCCGCAGCCTAGGATACCCAGGCCGACCACGATAGACGTGCCTCCGCTTAGGCCGGCGAGTCCCGAAATCGTCCCGCCTAGGAGCCCAAACGCGAGGGCCGCAAGCCGCTTGCTCCAGCCCGCCTTATCTTTCGCCTCGTGCTGCGGGGCCTTACTCTTCTTAACCTGGGAGACGATCATTTGGACAGTGAGACCGAGCATGATGAGCCCGGTGATCTTCGTATAGATGCTCGCGGGAATGAGGGGCGAGAGAAGCGAGCCGAACACGGCGCCGACAACGCCGCCCGCGAGCATGACAAGGCCGTAGCGAAGGTTGACGTTCCCCGCCTTGTAGTGGCTGAAGGCTCCCATGGCCATAGTCGGGATGATGGTCGCGAGGGAGGAAGATGCCGCCACGGCGGGCGGGACATTGAAGACGACAGTGAGGATGCCTACATATAAGGCTCCTCCGCCTCCACCTATCATGACAACCAAGAGGCCGATCAAGAATCCGGCGATAGGCAGAGCGACGAGGGCGATCACGACCGCTCCCAATCGTAGGAGCCTAGGCTCGCGATCAGGGCGCCTACGATACGCTCGAAGCTTTCGCCGGCGTCGGGGCTCGCCTTGAAGCCGAGTTCCTCGAGGCTCACGAAGCCGTGGAGGATGCTCCTGAAGGCCCTCGCGAAGTGCATCGTCCCCTTCTCTCCGAGACCGTAGGGTTCGAGAACCTGATAGAGAGTCTTAAGCAGCGAACGGCCTTCTTCGCGCGCACTGTCTTCGCTGGAGGATAGCGAGAGCATGGCCTTGTAAAGGCCCGGATGAGCCTTCGCAAAGCTTCTATAGGCCTGCGCTATCGCGAGAAGCGCTTCGTCTTTCGATCTACCGACTGCGGCGTCACGTAGCACCGTCTCGAAAGTCTCGAGGATATCGAGGGCGATAAGCTCCCGCAGCTCGGCGAGGGAGCTTATGTGGTTATAAAGGGAGGGCGGCTTGACGTCCAGCCTTTCGGCCAGGGCCTGAAGGCTGAGCTTGTCGATGCCTTCGTTATCGACGAGATCGCGTGCCGCTTCGATTACTGTTTGTCTATTGACCTTCATATAAAAACTAATCTAATTAGTTTTTATATGAAGGTCAATGCTGAGCTTTCGTAATGCATCCGCCAGTTCTTCATAGCTCGCCGCTTCGATCATCGCATCGCTACCCGCAGGCCTGATCGCAAAGAGAGTTCCTCCGGGGCTGTCCTCTATCGCTACACTCGCGATCGCGTCGGCGCGCTCTCCTGGCCGGGCCGCCTCAAGGCCGAGCCTTTCGACGAGGCGCTCGGTCCAAATCCTGGAGGGGCCTGTGCCGTTTTCTATCGAGACGGCGAGTGGCGCCGCCAGGAGAATCGATTTGAAGGAGCCGCTCGCGAGATCGAAGCGGAAGCCCGAGCCGTCGAAGGCTCGGCCTATCTGGCCGCCGGTCGCGAGATCCTCGGGGGCGCCTTCGCGGAAGCGGTGAGCGCCATCCATGAGCCAGAGCTTGTCGGCGAAACGCAGCGCATGATCGATGTCATGGGTCGAGACGACGAGCGCCTTGTTTTTCTCCCGCGCGAGGGAGCGCGCCAAGTGGAAGACCTCGACCCTGGCTGGCGCGTCGAGGAAGGCGGTCGGTTCATCGAGTACGAGGAGCGGGCAGTCTTGGGCGACCGCGCGCGCTATTAGGGCCTTTTGCCGCTCGCCATCGGAGAGCTCGCTGAAAAGCCGCTCGGAAAAGCTCTCGAGTCCGACGGCAGCGATGGCCTCATGAACGGCAACGCGATCATAGTCCGAGAGCCTGCCTCGCGCGTCGGTATACGGGTAACGCCCAAAGGCTACAATGTCGAAAACACTGAAGTAGCCTGAGTCGTAGCGATCGGTGAATACCGAGGCCGCTCGGCGCGAGCGCTCTTCGACGCTAAGTCGCGTAACGTCGCTTCCGCAGAGCCTCACCTCTCCTGCGAGCGGCGGCAACAGCCCCATGAGCGTCCGCAGGAGGGTCGACTTGCCCGAGCCGTTCGGCCCGATGAGTACACCGACCTCTCCCGGCCGGAGCTCGAGTTCGATGCCGGAGGCGAGAACCCTTTCGGTTCTTCCCATCCAGCCTAGGGAGAGGCCTCGCGCGCGAAGCGCGCACGCTGAGAGGACAGCCTCGCTCGCGTCGGGCTTGCTCATAGCGCGCCTCTTTCCCGGCTGGAGCCGCGGAGGAACATGCTCAGTATGATGGGCGCACCGATGAGGGCGAGGAGGGGATTGATCGGCAGGACCGCCCCGTTCCCAGGAGCCTGCGACGCGATATCCGCCGCGAGTGCGAATACGGCGCCGACGAGGCCAGCTCCCGGGACAAGGAGCGCGTGGTCGCTCGAGCGTAGGAGCCGCCTCGCAGCCTGCGGGGCGGCTATGCCTAGGAAGGCGATAGGCCCGCAGAAAGCCGTGGCTGCGCCCGCGAGAATGGCGGCCGCGAGGAGCACGCGCGTCCGCGCGCTCTTCACGCGGACTCCCAAGCCTTCGGCGAAGCGCTCGCCCATGAGGAGCGCGTTCAGGCTCTTCGAACTTCGAGCGGTGAGCGCGAAGCCTAGGACGACAGCGGCGTAGAGCACCGGCAGCTGAGCGGAGGTGACCGAGGAGAAGGAGCCGTAGGTCCAGCCGAGGTAGACTTGTACCTTTTGCGGTGAGCCGAAGTAAACGAGGAGCGAGACGAGGCTCCCTGCGAGGTATCCCACGAGAAGGCCGACGATGAGGAGCGTCACACCGTTCTCTACGCGCCGGGCGAGGAGGAGTATCGCGGCGAGCACGAGGAAGGCGCCCGCGCTCGCCGCGATGGTCATCGTCGCATAGCCCGCGAGCCCCAGCCCCGCGAAGAAGGCCGAGCCGCCGTCTGAGCCGGCCGCAAGTACGACGATGGCCACGCCAACGCTCGCGCCCGCGCCAATGCCCAGGGAGTCCGGGCCCGCGAGGGGATTGCGGAAGACCGTCTGAAGGATGAGCCCCGAGACCGCGAGGGCCGCTCCCGCTGCCAGCGCGGTTAGGGCCTTGGGCAGACGGAAGATGAGGACGATCGTTCTCCAGGTCGAGTCCGTATCGAAGCCGAGGATGGCTCGCGCCACTCCTCTTAGGGGAATGCGCACCGAACCCAATGCGAGGTCGGTCAAGACGAGGAGAACGGTCACGATCGCGAGCAACGCGAGGAGAAGCCTCGCCCTCCGGTCTTTCATCTCGCGACGTGCTTGTAATACGTGAATGACCGATCCGCGAGGAGCTCGGGATGGAATATCTTCACGAGGTCGACGAGCACCAGGTCGGGATGGAGGACCGCGGACTCGAAGTAGTCGTTGCCGCCTTCGGGGCTCATCTTCGCGTTGTTGTTCCAGACTTTGCCGGCGACCACGGCGGGTAGAGCGGCGAAGCGCGCGTCCATGGCGACGAGGTCGGCACTCGAATTAACGTTGAGCGCTGGATTGAGCCAGAAGTCGGCCTTGAGTGCGCGAGCGTAGGCTGCTTCGACCGACATGGTCACTCCGCCCGTGCTCGAGTCGTCCGCCCAAAGGTAGGTCGCGCCCGCGTCCGAAAGGAAGCGCGCCATGTAGCTCTTGCCCCCCGATACCGCCCATGTGCCTTGGAAAGGACCGTTGACGAGGACCGTCGGCCTCGTCAACGCGCCCGCGGCGAGAGAGCGTACCCGCTCGTATTCCTTGGCCGTCTTGTCGAAGATCGCCGTGGCGAGTTCTTCCTTATCGTAGAAGGCAGCCATAAACTTGATCCACTCGACCCTGGCTAGGGGATCGGCTTCGTTCCATTCGCCCGAGACGATGACGGGCAGTCCGGCCTCGGCCATCTTGGGATGGCTGTCCCACTCGTTGCCCATCCCGTAGGCGAAGATCGCGTCAGGCGCAAGGGAGATCATGAGCTCAATGTTGGGCAAGTAGTTGCGCGTAGTCTCCGCTACCTTGCCAGTCTTGATCCTCGCGCGCACCTCGGCCGTGCTGATGTAGGCCGCACTGTCGACGCCGATGATGCTCTCGGCCTCGCCAAGGGCGACGATCTGAGGAATATAGGTGGTAGAGAAAGTGATCACCCGTCGCAGGGGCGTCTCGAAGAAGCCATCGGCCTCGACGCCCTTCGGTTTGGGCGAGCCCCTCTTGTATAGCGCGTAACGGAAGCTTCGCGTCGCGCCGGGCCAAGGAGACTTGACCTCGAGGAGCTTGTAGCCTTGACGGTACTCGATGGAGAAGCCCTTCGAGTAGGAAAGCAGCGCGCTCGCGCTCTGGGCAGAAGTAAACGATGTCGCGGCAAAACAGAAAGCGAGGACGGACAGGATGATCCTGCGCATGTCCCCCTCCTCCCTCCGAAGAGTGTGACGAAGATTATGGGCAGGTTTCCTGACTCGCGGCGCGTCGATGAACGACATAGGTTCAGAGGTCTTCCCAGGGCCGTCTTCGCAGCGCGAAGGGCTCCAGTGACCGGGACGGCGCGATGCCATCCCTCGTCCTTTCCTACAGTTACGCTGCCTACAGTAGCGGGGGCTGCGACGGGATGGTGAACCGTCTTCCCTTTTCACCCGTAGGAGACACGACATGTCCTTGCGGGCACCCAAAATATGGTTCGAAGATTAATATAGAGCGTTAGTAATAGCAAGTCCTGTTGTGCTTGACGAGATAGCGGGGTAAACTTAAAAAGATTTCGCATAACGTACAGAATAAAAAACGGCCCATCAGCGCGTTCACGAGGAGGATGCCATGGATACCGCTACTGATCCTTTAGGATTTATCGGGCTCGGCGTCATGGGCTCGAGCATGGCTAGCCATCTGCTCAAGGCTGGATATACGGTACGCGTCTTTACCCGTAGCAAGGAGAAGGCCCAAGGCCTCCTCGACTCGGGCGCTATATGGGAGGAGAGCCCCGCTTCTCTCGCGAGCGCATGCAAAGTGATTTTCACGATGGTCGGTTACCCGAGCGATGTCGAGTCCATATACTTCGGGAGCAACGGCCTCATCGAGAACGCCAAGGCCGGAAGCTATCTCGTCGATTGTACGACCTCGAGGCCCGATCTCGCTGTTCGCATCTCCGAGGCTGCTGCCGTCAAGAATCTCCATGCCCTCGACGCGCCTGTATCTGGCGGGGACATCGGAGCGAGGAATGCGAAGCTTACAATCATGGTCGGCGGGGACGAGGACTCCTTCGGGGCGGTGAAGGGTCTATTGTCGATCATGGGCTCTACGGTGATTAGGCAAGGCGGCCCGGGAGCGGGCCAACATACGAAGATGGCCAACCAGATCGCTATCGCGGGCAATCTAATGGGCGCGGTCGAGGCGATCACCTACGCAAAAGGCGCGGGCCTCGATCCCAAGACCGTACTCGCGAGCATCGGCTCGGGATCTGCGGGAAGCTGGCAACTCAGCAATATGTCGCCGAGGATGCTGGACGGAGACTTCGCGCCCGGCTTCTATGTCAAGCATTTCCTCAAGGACCTGCGTATCGCGATCGACTCGGCAAAGGCGATGAAGGCGAGTCTGCCCCTCCTCGACCTCGCGGAGGGGCTCTTCTCCACGCTGCAGGGCGAAGGCTTCGGCGAGAAAGGCACGCAGGCCCTCTACCTCCTCTACCAGGAGCGTTACAACGCCGGGCGCAGCCGATCGGGGCTCGACCGATGAAGGGGCGGCCTTTCGATCCCGCGCCCGAAGCGATCGTCGCGGATGGCCAATTCGCGCTGGGGCGCTATGGCACGCCCTTTCGCAAGATCAACATGCTCGATGTCGACAGGCCCTTCCATTATCGAATACCCCGAATCGTGAAGAACTGGCGGCTCAAAGAGTGGCAGGCTTACCAATTCGGCGACAAACGCTGGTTCTTTTTTGCGGTGCTGTACAACGCCAAAATCTGCAGCCTGGCCCTTTTCCTCGCCTACGACAGAAAGAACAAGCGGAAGTACCTCATCAGGCGGCTCCTGCCCGGCAGCCTTTTCCGCTTTTCCGAGTCCCTTTCCGGCTCCGACGTCTACTATCATGGTGCGCGCTCCCTCATCGAGTCCGCCTGCGACTACGACGCGGGCGTGATACAGCTAACCGTCGTGCGCGGCTCACGCAAAGCCGGGCATCGCTTTTCGGGGCGTTTTCGTTTCTCCTGCGGCCTCAAAGTCGCGGCACCTAACGTAGTCTGTCTCCCCCTGAGCCTCAATCGGGCTATGTACTCCACGAAGATCCTCATGCCGATGGATGGCGAGTTCTCCTTAGGCGGCGAGAGCTATCGCTTCGAGGGGGCCGATTCCATGGGCATACTCGACGACCACAAGGGCTACTATCCATATCAGCTACGCTCCGACTGGGTCACCGGTTTCGGCGCGGACGCCAAGGGCAGGCGCGTAGGCTTCAATCTCACCGACAACCAGGTGAAGGACCAGGTCCGCTACAATGAGAACTGCCTGTGGATCAACAACAAAGTCTGGCCTCTGCCGCCCGTAAAGGTGACGCGGCCGCAGGGCCCGGCGGGCGAGTGGATCATCCAGGATACCGAGGGCATGGTCGACCTCGTCTTCACGCCCGAGCTCATGAACGACCTTCGCCTCAATCTTGGCGTCGTCGAGAGCGACTACAATGGTCCCCTGGGCTCGTTCCGTGGTTTCATCAAAAATGGGGAGGGCGAAAAAATCCCGGCCGAGCTCCTCTATGGCTGCGGCGAGAAAGAATACCTCAGGGTCTGAACGCTAGAGTTGCCTTCCCGTTCGTAGCTTCTCCTCGAAGCGTTCGAGCTTCTTTCCCGAGAGACTGTTTACAGGCGAGCCCTCGGCTGGCGCGGTTTCCCCGCTGGCCGATCCGGTGGATGCAAGCCGCCGTTTGAGTTCCTTCATCTCCTCGGCCGAGAACCTCGTGCCTCCGAGCATGTGGTTTTCGAAGCTCGCAGAGGCCGCGGGCGCTACCGCTCGGGCTATTTCAAGAAGGATTTTCGCGTATTCGCGTATCTCGAGCTGTGCATGGGGGTCGAGCCTCAGCTGAATAAAACGGAAGAGATTGTGCAGATCGATCTGCCAGTACCACTCTGTGTAGAGGCTCAAGGGTAGGTCGATGCGCGCGAGCTCGCGCGCCAGCCCCGCTTCCACGAGCTCGGAGTATTCGGCGTAGGCCGACTTCTGGGCGGCCTCCATGGCCGCGATGCGCGCCTTCGCCTCGGCCTCGGGCAGGGCTTCCGCCGCACGGCCTTGCCTATTGTCGCTACTTTGCAAGGCGATCGCGCTTGGCGCGGGGACATAGAAATCATCCTTCATCACCGAGTAGCGACCCGAGATCTCGTTGACCCGCGCAGTGCGATGCCTGATCCACTGCCGCGCGACGAAGATAGGTAGCTTGACGTGAAAGGTGAGGATCACCTGCTCAAAGGGCGAGGTGTGCTCGTTGCGCAGGAGGTGGTCGATGAGGGCGGCGTCCTCGCGGAAGCTCTTTGTTCCCGCCCCGTAGGAGACGCGCGCTGCCTGCACGATGCGCTCGTCGCCGCCCAGATAGTCCACCAATCGCACGAAGCCTTTATTGAGGACGGGGAACTCTTTGTCGAGAATCATTTCGGCTTCGGGAACTACACAGTGGGGCATGGCGGACTCCTTGCCGCTAGTATAGCCGGCTGAAGGTGGAGCGCCAACGGATGCCTGGCTAGCCGATCGCTACTTCAGTAGGCCGGCGATCTCGTCGCAGCTCAACTCAGTGGATGGCTTGAAGTTGGCGCTTTCCATATAACGCGCGAGGCTGTAGCGCAGCTGCCGGGCGACAGGCCGTTTCGCCAAATCGGAGGAGAGGTCGATACCACTAAAAAGAAGTCGGCCAGGGCCGACCTTCGCCTCGAAGAGGAGGCCTAGGCGATGGCTGCGAAACCAGGTGTCGATCGGCTGTGCTATCGGTTCGAGCCCGGGAGGCAGGCGATCCAGAATTGCGGCAGCCGCGCCGTGCAGGAGTTCCCACCACAGCCAATCACTGTATCGCCGCGTGGGGAAATGTGCGAAGGCAGGATGGCTAGGATTGCAAATTAACCCAAGCGTGTGCGGGGCCTGCCCGTTAGTCCATGCGGTATTCCAGAAGACGGAGGAGAAGCCGAGCGCTACGTCCGTTTTGATCTTGCTCGCCGACGGGGAGAGGAATACTGTACCGCCTTCGCGGAGAGTCGCTCGGGCCGTGTCGTCCATCTCCGCGCAGACACGGATTCCTATGGGGAGGCTCGCGTCAAGGCTCTCCTCGAAGGTCCAGATATCCCAGCGGTTCCGCCCAATGATGGCGGCAGAGCCGGAAACCTTGAGCGTGGCCACCAGCTCGTATCGGGCTCCCGCATCGAGGTTTCGTAGATCCTGCCTTATTTCGCCCAACACGGTCAGCTCGCCGGTCCTGAGCTTCCGGCAGGTGAGCGCACCGGCCGCCGCCTTAGTCCCTTCGCTGTCGAGCAATTCCCAAGCAAGCTCGGTGTCTTCGATCGGATCGGGGCCGAAATGCGCCACCTCGAGCTCGGCGTGGAAGGTCTCCGATAGGAGCCAATAGCGCTTGCCCATTCGCGCGAGAGGAACGGTCGGGCCGCAGAACTCCCGGAACTCCTCGGGGCTCACATAGCCCTTCGACTCCCAGAATGCGTCGAGTACGCCCACTGTCGCCGTGCCTTGGCCGGGAAAGTCCGACAGGCCGAGGAGCTGGAAGCCCCCGAACCCGGGGGTGCGCAGCGCGGACTCTATCTCCTCCTTGTAGCAGGCGACCTGGAGTTTGCCCGAAGCGAAGAGGAACTCGCGCGCCTTGCTTCCCATGCCCTTCGCTTCGAGAAAGTCACGAAATATCTCATGGTTCCGGGGCTTGAGCGTGCCTGTATATTTCGAATCCTCGTCGAGATTCGGGAAAGAGCACCATTGGCCTATCTCGTGGCTCACGACCGGCTTTCCGTAACGCGTGACCGTATCACGGTAATCGCTCACTGTCTCCGGGGCTCGGGCGTTGATTCGGCTCGCTAGTCCTTCGCCCCAGGCCTGTATCCGCGGTTGCGGGATGACGTGGTAGTCGTTTTCCCCTATCGCGGGCCAGCCGGCTCCGGAAGTATAGAGGCGACGTCCGTCCCGCCGGCGCCAATACGAGACCCAGAGGCCGAGGAAATCCTCGGCCCTTCCGTCGGGCTCGTTCCCGTAGGCCATCATGATGAAGGAAGGATGGTTCCCGTGCCGGGCGACGATCCGCTCGCCTTCACGGTACAGCCACTCGTCGTAGCGGGGATCAACGCCGACGCCTGCGCCCTGGTTGGCCCAGGTCGAGCATTCGACCTGGAGATAGAGCCCCAGCTCGTCCGCCGCTTCGAATGCGGCGTCGGGCGGGCACCAGGAATGAAACCGGATGTGATTAAGGCCGTGGGCTTTTACTATCTCCATAAGCCTTCTCCACGATGGAAGATCGGTCGGGGGATAGCCCGTGCGGGGAAAGACACAGCACTCGAGGGTCCCTCGCAGGAAGAGGGGGCGACCATTCACGGCGATCTGCGTTCCCGTGACAGACAGCTCGCGCAGGCCCGTCACGGCGACTTTACGGTCGCTCAGTACGCCCCCCGAGCCGACCTCGGCGATGAGCTTCGCCTCCACGCGCTGGAGCTCGGGAGAGAACTCGTCCCAGAGGCGCGCACCTTCCGGGAAGCGGTATTCGAAGCAAAAAACGTTCGATCCGGAGGCGATCTCGAGGGGCGCACTCTCGAAAAACTCGTTTTCCACGGCTCCCTCCGCGCCCAGGCGGATCTTGCCGCGAAGCGGGGCGCCGAGGGCGTTGCCGACGCGCGCTTCGACGAGGGCGGAGCGTCGGGCCGTCGAAGGGAAGATCCCGAGGCTCTCGATCCACACGGGGCTGCCTGCGACGAGGCGTATGGCTCCGACTACGCCATTCCAGTTGCCCTGGGTGTGATCGGCCATGGAGTGGGAGTTGGGGCCGATGGGGATGATCATTCGATTGTCGACGCGCAGCACTATACTTCGTTCGCCCGCCTTCTCGACGATCCCCAGGTCGTACTCGTGCGGCACCGAGAGACTGTCGTTCGAGCCGATATACCTGTCGTCGAGCCAGAGCCGCGTCTCCCAGTGAGGCCGTTCGAGGAAGAGCGAGAGCCGCTTGCCGACGAAGGCGCTCGGTATCCGCACGAGCTTTCGATACCAGGCCGCGCCCACGAACCTGAGCTCGGGCTGGAGCCAGAAGGGGACTTTGATATTCCCTTCAGTGCGGTATGGCGCGTACGCGGCCTCGGTGTAATACGAGCGGTCGAAGATGTCGCCCGTCCATTCTGTATCGAGCCTGGGTTTTTCCCCGAAGCCCTGCGATGCGAGGTCTCCGGGGAGGAGAACGCGAGCCCCGTATGCCGAGGGCGCGAGGATGTCGTCGCCGACGGTCGAATCGAGGCTGAGCTCCCATTCGCCGGAAAGATCGATCGTCGATTCTATCGCGCCATCGTCCATATGTATTTCTCCTTCGCTCATGCTTTGACGCCTAGGTCGCCTTCCTTCGCGCGGCTGATGTGCGCGCGGACGCCTTGATGGGAAGGATCTTCCCGCAGTGCGCGCTCCCATCGTCGCATGGCTTCGCGAGAGTCGCCGAGGCCGAAGGAACCCAAGCCGACAAGGAAGTCGCAGTACACGCGATTTCGCTTCCCGAGGTCCTCGTCGAATATGAGAAAGTCCGGGAGGGACACCGCGAAGAAATCTATGCGCACGGCGTCGCCATAATGCCGCTCGCCATAGTCGATCAAGGAATGGAAACGGCCCCGCGCACGATCCTCGTCGTCTAGGGCGCGGAGGGCAAGCCCTTGGTAGAAGATCTTCTCCGGCGGCTGATCGTTGTAGTACATGAAGCTCGTTGGCGCCGACGGGCCTTCGGCCGCCAGTCCGTAGGCGAGCTCTGCCTCCGCCGCGTGTCCCGCCGCCCTCTCCGCACTGCCGAGGAAATACTGGATGTCGTTGTCCCGAGCCCCGAAGAGCTTGCCCTCCCCGAGATTTTCCGGGAAGCTCAAGGCCCGCCGCAGCAGCCCTGCGGCCTCCCCGGGGCGACCCGCCCGCTGCGCCTCGAGCGCCAGGCCGACGAGCGCCTCAGCGTACTGCCGCGTGATGAGTCCCTCGCCTCCTTCCCAGGGATGAAATCGGCGGCCGAGGCAGAGTTCGAGCGCGTCTGAGTAGCGACCCAACGTATTGAGAAGCACGATCCGCTCCGCCGTGAGGTCGCCCCTCGCCTCGCCTGCTTCGCTATGCGCTTCGAGATACTCGAGGCGCGATTCGGGCTGCGCTCCCGTCTTTTTCTTCAGCTGGTCCAGCTCCAAGAGGACGCGCGCATCCGTCATGTCGAGGTCGAAGGCGGCTTGGAGCTCCCGCAGCGCTTCGTCGGGCCGCGCCTCCTTGTTGAAGTAGGCGATGGCTAGATTGCGTCTTGCGGTCGGGAATCGAGGGGCCGCGTCCCTGCACTCCTCCCAGAGTCGCGCGGCCTCGCCCCAGCGCTTCTTGTCGTATAGGAAATTCCCCAGGTAATAACGGGCGTGGGCGTCGGAGGGATTCCGAGCCAGCACGTTGCGGAGGACGATCTCCTCCTCGAGACGGCTGGGGAAGATTCGGTCGGGGCCGAGGGACGAGCCGAGCCGATAGCTTCGCAGGCCTCCCTCCTCGTCTCCGGAGAGTCCCTGCCAATAGCCTCGGAAATAGCGCAGCATCGGATCACGCACGCAGGCGCCCCGGCCAATATTCGCATCGAGGACCGCTATCGCCTCTCCGTATAGCCCCGCTTCGGCGTATTCCCCGGCCAGGACGGAAAGATTCAGGCTCTCGTCCCGAAGAGCGGATGCGAGGGTCGAGGCAGGGCGTAGGCCCAGGAGCTCGGCCTCCCGGAGCGCTCCGGTATCCAGCGGATCGCGGCCGAGACTTCCCTCGACAAGCTTTTTCGCTTCCGCAATACGCCCGGCCAGGCGGAGCGCGATGGCCAGGATGTGGCGGCTCCTCGAGTCGCGCGCATTACGGTCCAGGGAGAGCTGGGCCTTATCGACTGCCTCCTCGATTCGTCCGTTCCGAAGCGCGAGCCGTGCGAGCTCGAAGAAGGCGGCCCCCTGCCAGGGTGCGGACCAGGCGGCCTTCGCATAGGCAGCTTCGGCCTCGGCGTAGCGCCCGCGATAGCGATGGGCTGCGCCGAGGTAGAAAAGCGGTTCGGCGTCCGCGGGGTTCGCATTGTATCGCGTGAGGCCGTCGACCGCGGCAGTGAGCGCGCGCTCCGCCTCGTCGAAGAGACCTCTCCCCAAGAGGAGCTCTCCATAAGCGGTATTGAGCCTGATATCTTTCGGGTAGCGCTTGAGTCCCTCGAGGTAGTATGCCTCGGGCTCGAAGGTCGCGTGGCGGTATTGTTCCAGGTGTCGGCCTGCGAGCCAAAGCGCCTCGGCGTCGGGGAGCTCCTCGGGCGGAGCGATAGGTCGCGCCGGTTCCGGGATGTTCTGCGCGTCCGTCTCCTCGGCCCGGGGATGGTATGAGATGAGCGGCCGACTTTCTCCATCGTAGACCGAGAGGCAGATATCCTCGACGTTCTCGTCGCAGCGGAAGGAGGCACGCCATGGCGTTGCGGGGTCGAGGTTCACCATCTCGTCGGCATAGCTTGCCGTCCGTCCTCTCAGTTGGATTCGCAGACCGCGGCGCGGCGAGCTCGCGTAGACTCCGACGCTGAGCTCTCCCTTTTCCAAGTCGAGGGCGAGCGCGATATCCCGGTCGGCGCTCTTCACGGCTCCGATGGCTTTATATGGCATGAAGAATTGGGTGAAGCTCTTCTCCTCGTGTGGAGCGAGCCAAGTGAAATCGGGCTGATTGTCGGTGAACACGCCCGTCATGAGCTCGATGTAGGGGCCGTCCTCGTCGGTGAGGTTGCGATCCCATGCGCGGCCGAAGTCCCCGTTGCCCCAGGTCCACTGCTTCTTTCCGGGCGCGACATGGTGGTCGGCGACATGCAGGAGTCCCGCCTCTTTGCCGTAGTCGTAGTGGCCGATGAAATCATAATCCGACTTGTAGGCCATATACGAGGTCGGCACGGGGATGTTTCGATATCGCGATATGTCCACGCCTCGCGAATAATCGACTTTATAATAGGTTCCCACGGCGATTGGAAAGCGGGACACGTCGCGCTTCCCGTGGTCCATTACGGCGTGGACATCCGGCGGGAAAATTGATCGGGTATGCTCGTTGACCGAGACTGCGGGGTTCGCCCACCAGAGGAAGGACTGGTAGAAATCCGTACGGTTGTAGAGACTGCCCTCTATGCGCAGATATGCGCAGTCGTCGGGCAGGATGTAGCGGGCGACCATGTGAGTGCCGTTGATCTTGTCGATCTCTGAGATGACGATCGCGACGCCATCGCCCCGCTCCTCCGGCGCGTACTCCACAGGAGCAAAGGTCGTCGGGCGGTGATGCTGGGGCCAGTTGAATTCGATGCCGCCGGATATCCAGGGCCCGGCTAGCCCGACAAGGGCGGGCTTGATGACTCTGTTGTAGTAAACGAAATCGTATCCATTCGTCTTATCGTAAGCCCTCTGTATGCGCCCTCCGAGCTCGGGCATGACCCATATGCGCAGCCAATCGTTCTCGAGTACGACGACGCGCCATTTCCTCGGTTTCTTTTCGTCCATGACCTTGTCGATGACCGGTAGGGGGTACACCTTGCCCGAGGATCCCTGATAGACGCGCTTCTCCAGGAACAGGGGGTTCCGCTCGCTCTCTCCGACGCCATAGGTCGGGAACTCCATATCCTCTTCGCGAATGCTCGCCCGCTTTCCCATAATCGCCTCCCTTCCGAGAAGGCAGGATACCCTCGGCCTTGTGAGGGTGGAATGGTCAGGAATATGCGAGTATGGACAAAATTATTGTCCATCTCTAGAATACGCGAATGCGCAGGGCCGATGGTTTCCCAAACGAGACGTTCATTACCCTTCCTGTGCGCGATTGTCGTCGCCTCGAATCGGATCCATTGACGCGGGATCTTTTCTTTACGGATCTAGGATTCTTCCCGGTGGCGACCGGGCACTACCGCAGCAGGCCTTCGGGTTGCCCGCAGAACATCCTTATTCTGTGCGCGGAGGGAAGGGGTTTCTGCCGATCGGGCGGTGGCCGGCGTCTCCCTGTCGGCCCTATGGACCTCGTGCTCCTCCGCGAGGGGATACCCCACGAGTACGGAGCCGATGAGAAGGAGCCATGGACGATATTCTGGGTGCACTTCCGAGGCATCCTCGCTGACGCAATGCTTGGCAATGTAGGCGGGGGCCTGGTGAGGAAACTGTCGGCGGAGAGAATGGACCGGGCGCAGAGAGCATTCTCGGATCTTCTGTCCCTTGCGAGGGACGACGCATCCCTCGGCTCGACCCGTCTCGTCTCCGGAGCATTATGGTGGCTGGTCGCCTTGCTGACGGAGCCTTCCTCGGCGGACGCGGGAGGCCCTTGGGCCTCTCCCGAGGATCGCGCCCTCGATCTCATGCGCTCCCGGCTCTCCGGCCCGCCAAGTCTCTCCGAATTGGCAGGAGCCGCGAAACTGTCCCCAGCGCAGCTCACGTCGCGCTTTCGCAGGCGGACGGGCTATCCTCCTTTGGCTTACTACACGCGGCTGCGGATGCTCAGGGCCTGCGCGCTCCTCGAGGACTCGGGGCTCAAGGTCTCGGAAGTAGCCGAGCGGATGGGCTATGACGATCCCCTGCATTTTTCGCGAGTGTTCAGGAGAGTGCTCGGTGTGTCTCCAATACAGTATAGGAGCGAACCCCGTGGCTGACTGGCGCCTCGGCTTGCGGCCTGCCGAACCGATAAGATAAGCTTGGATTGGAAAGAGGGAAGATGCCAGATCCCCTTCGCGTGATGATCATCGACGACGAATCGATGGCGATCGAGTACTTAAAGAATCTCATTCCTTGGGAGCGCGAAGGGTTCGCGATCGTCGCCGAGGCGACGGACGGCGAGACGGCGATCGCCGAATTTTCGAGGCAGAGGCCGCAGGTGCTCATCGCGGATATCTGCATGCCCGGTCTCAGCGGGCTGGACATATGCGAAGAGATCCTAGGCATGGATGATTCGGTAAAAATCCTGCTCCTAACCGCGTACCGCGAGTTCGAGTATGCGAAGAGGGCGATCGACATGGGCATCAAGCATTACACCATCAAGCACGAACTCGACGGCAATCGCCTCCGCGAGGAGCTCGGCGAGGTACGCGAGGAAATCCGGCACGAAGCCGACACGAATAAGATACTCGCTAAATACGCGGTGTTAAACAGGATCGACGAATACGACAGCGAGGGCATGGAACCCGGCCTGCAGTATAAGACTCTCGAAAGGTACGGCAAGACGTTCTTGTTCGCCATAGTTAAGAAAGATGCGCCGTATCCTCTTTTCGACAAGGCCGATCTCCCGTCGCAACAGGCCGAAGAGAAGGGGCCGGGGCCATCCTTGGAAACCTTGCGTCGCGGCCTGCCCGGCGGCTATTCATGGCTCGATAGCTTCAAGGTCGACGAAGATACCTGGGCACTGTGCTTTTGCCACGGGGAGCTGCTCTCCGATTCCTCGTACCAGAGCGGCTTCCACGAGATCGTAGCGAAGGCCCAACAACTTTTCTCCGAGTCGATCGGCGGCAGCTACTCCGCAGTCGTTATTACCGGCCATGGGAGGCTCGATAAACTCTCCAATATGCGCCGAAAAGCCGCGGAGATCTTCGAGCGCGTCCCCTTCCTCGGGCGAGCGGCTATAGTATTCGCCTCCGAGCGGCATCTCGAAGAATCGACTGCGGAGGGATCGTCCGCCCTCGGTGATGCGCTGTCGACATTAAAGTGCGCCCTCGACGCGCAGAATTTCGAGAAGGCCGACCGCGCCTTATTCGCGGCTTTCGGACTCGTGGCGGACGGCCAATCGCCGCGGATGCTCAGGCGCTGCTGCGACGACCTCGTCAAACTCCTGGATCATTGGCTGCTGGATCGCGTTGCGAGTCCGATAATCCGCGACCTTGCCCCTCCCTGCTATACACTCCAGGACATTCAGGGCTACTTCTCGGCTTTGATGCGGGACAAGGCTGAGGAGACGGACTCGAGGATCACCGGATGCTCGAAGCGGGTCCGCGACGCTCTGTATTTCCTCTACGACAACTTCTCGCGCGATATCTCGGTGAACGACGTCGCGCGTGCCCTCGATATCAGCGAGTCCAGCCTCTGCAAGGCCTTTAAGAGCGAGACGGGAGTCAGCGTCCTCGACTATCTCACCGAGATTCGCATGTCTACGTCGAAGAAACTGCTTAAAAATACCAACTTGAGGGTCTACGAGGTCGCGGATAAGGTCGGCTACAGGACGGGCCAGTACTTCAGCCAGGTCTTCCTGAAAACGACGGGCATGCATCCTCTTGAGTATCGGGACAGCTCGTGCGCCCCTCGCGGTTGAGCCTGCGCGCCTCTCGGGGGACCACAAGGTCCAGGTTGGCGCGGAAGATTATGCTCACGTGTATCCTCATCGTCGCCGGCTCCCTCCTCCTAAGCGATATCGTGGCGTACGAGTACTTCCATGCGATCCTCAAGCAGCAATACATCGATTCAGCCAAGGCGCAGCTCGCGACGGTATCCAGGCAATTCAACTACCTTGCGAACGACATCGAGAAGGTCGCGGTCACCGAAGCGCTCGATCCCGACATACAACGCTTTCTCCGGAGCCCGATTCCCGCGGACTCCTATGAGCGTTATAGCGCCAAGAGCAATCTTTCGAGGAAGCTCAGCATGTTTGCGGTTCAGCGCGACTACCTGCTCAACATGACGATCATCAAGGCCGACGATCCGATAACGGACGACGACCTCATCATGTCGGCGGTGCAGACGGACTTCGGGATCGACGCGCATTCCTTCCGAGAGCTCATGGACGAATCGTGGTATACGCGGATGCCCAAGGGCAAGAGGGATTTCTATTCCACGCCGATCACCTTGAAGCTACTGCACAGCGATGTCGATATCGTCCCGTATATTTTGAACATCGCCGATATAGCGGCGCCGGACAGAGTCACAGGGAGAGTAGTCCTTTTCATCAGGTACGACTACCTCAAGAACGCCTTCGCCGGCTCCGTGGCTGCTGGCGAGTACGGTTATTGGCTGGATGCCTCGCAGAATTTCCTGTCCGTGAATGGACGAAGGAACTCGAGCGCCGACCTGCGAGCCGTCGCCGACAGCGCGAGAAGCGCGAAGGACGGAACGTCGGCCAGCTTCGAGGACTCCTCCGGCTACCTGCTTATAGACAAGACTATGAGGAACGGATGGGCCTTTGTTTCGGTGATCCCTTACGCCAGTATTTGGAGCAAGCTCAGTAGCATACTTTATTTTTTCTTCGCTTATACTGCCGTGATATTGGCCGTTACCTATGCAGTCCTACTCCCCATCATGCTGGGGATAGTCCGCCCGCTGTCGCAGCTCTCCCTGGCCATGAGGCAGGTGTCGGGCGGCGATATGGGCATCGAGATCAAGGTCAAGGCAAAGGACGACGAGGTGGGCTATCTCGCGCTCTGCTTCGAGGAGATGTTGGCCGATATTAATGAACATATACGGAAGGAAAGCGACTACGAGAGCACCGAAAAGCGCATGCAGCTCGAACTGCTCCTGGCTCAGATCAATCCGCATTTCATCTACAACACGTTGCAGACGATCGTTTACATGGCCAAGAAGAAGGGCGACGACGACATCGTCGACATGACAACCTCGTTCATCGGCGTATTGCAAGACATCGTCAGGATAAGCGATGACGGCCTCACCTCGACAGTCGGACAAGAGATCGAGCTGCTGCAGCAATATCTTACAATACAGCACTATCGCTACGGCGATCGTTTCGTCGTCAATTGGCATATAGGCGAGGGCCTGGACGACGTTCGCGTCCCGCGCAGCGTGCTCCAGCCCATCATCGAAAACGCGCTTGGCCACGGGATACTCCCGACCCCGAAACCCGGGATCGTCGATATCTCGATCCAGCGGAATGGTGGCACAATTGTCGTCGCTATCAGGGACAATGGCGTAGGGATCGACGAGAACCGCTTGAGAGATATCCTGGGCGCCGAAAGCGGACGCTCGAGCTCCGGCGGCATGCGCTCTATCGGACTGCGGAACGTGAACGAGCGCATCAAGTACATCTGCGGCGAGGAATTCGGCCTCGCCATCGAGAGCTCGGTCGGCGAGTATACGCGAGTGGTCCTGACACTCCCCTCCGATCTCTAGCGTCAAGCCTTCGGCGCCCCGGCCTCGCCGAAAATCGAACACTTTTACCGAAATGTCGATCTATACAAGACGCCGAGAGAGCCTAATTAATTATTCATATCGCCATCAAGGCAAAGGAGACTTAGAGCATGAAACTGAAAAGTATCGGAGGCCTCGCTCTTGCATGCGCTCTCGCGGCAATCGTTCCACGCGTCGCGTTCGCCGCTCCGAGCGTCGACATATCGAAGGTCAAGGGGACTTGCACGATGTGGACCTGGGATACCAGCGAGAGCGACGTCGTCGCTCAATTCAGCAAGCTGTATCCGAACATCAAGGTCAACATCGTTTCCGTCAACTACGACGATTACATGAACAAGGTCCAGGCGGCTATCGCAGCCGGCTCGGACCTTCCGGACATCCTTTGCGGCGAGTACAACTTCCGCGCGCAACTTCTCAAGATGAACATCCTCGAGGACCTCGAGTCCGCCCCGTATAATCTGGATCGGAGCCAGATCATGTCGTACGAGATCCCGCTCTCGAGCTACAACGGCAAGATCGTGGGCCTCGAAGGCTGCATTACCGCCGGCGGTATCGCCTACAAGGCGCCCCTCGCGAAAAAGTATCTCGGAACGGACTCCGTCGCCGACCTCGAGAAAAAACTCGCTACCTGGGACGCTGTCATTGCCGCGGGCAAGACCGTCCAGGCCAAGAGCAACGGAAAGGCCTACCTCTTCCACGCCTGGGCCGACGTGCAGGAGATATTCGACTGCGCCGGCGTCGAGCCGCTCACCAAGGACAACAAGCCGACCGAGTACCTCCTCAATACCATGCCGACGCAGCGCTACAACGTCCTCAAGGCGATGTTGAAGAACAACGTCTTCGACAAGGCCGTCTCCGACCACTATACGCCGGCCATGAACAACGCGATCGCCGACGATGACCACATTATGCTCGATGCGGCGACTTGGACCGCTGCCTACGTCATCAAGCCCAACGACAAGAACGGCAACGGCCGCTGGCGCGAGATGGTGGCCCCCACCGGTCCCTTCAATTGCGGCGGAACGACCTATGGCATCACCAAGGCCAGCAAGAATAAGGACGCCGCCTGGGCTTACCTAAGCTGGAGCTTCGCGAGCAAGGAAGGCGCCGAGGCGAACCTGGCGCTGCGGGGATTCTTCCCGCCGTTCAAGCCGGCCGTCGAGGGCCACGACTACTCCAAGGACCGCAATGACTATTTCCTGCCCCAGAATGTGTCGGAGAAGTTCTACAAGCTGATGGCCCCGAGCATTAAAGTCAGGGCGCCCGAAATTTACAGCAACCAGATCAAAGCGGCCTTCAAGACCGTCGAGATGGCCGTCCTCAATGACAAAAACGATAGCATCACCTTGGATAAATACAAGGAACTCATCCGAAAAGAGATCAAGAATAACTGCCCCGACCTAGACATGTAGGCATTGCGGTGGGCGGGCTCGCGCCCGCCCGGTTCGGGCATGGCATCGTGATAACGAGGTAGGATCTTTTTGAGTAATGCAATTTCCCATCCCGCGAGAGTCGGATACACAATAAAGCTTCGAAAGTGGCCGTATATCTTTCTCGCTCCCTTCGTTCTCTCTTACTCAGTCTTCTTCCTGTACCCAGTCCTCTACAGTTTCGTGATGAGTCTCTTCAGGTGGAATGTCGGGGAGACGCCTAAATTCCTGGGCCTGGGGAATTACTTCAAACTGTTTACGTCGGACCCCTATTTTCTCAAGTCGGTGGCCAATACGATCATGATCATGGCCGTCGCGATACCGCTTCAGGTATTGGTAGGCTTACTGCTCGCAAGGCTTCTGTTCAGCGATCGGCTGAAGGGCAGGCGCTTCTTCCAGACCGCGAATTATCTACCATATATAACCACGCCGGTGGCGGTCGCGATCCTTTTCAACCTGATGTTCGATCAGAAGATCGGCATCGTCAATATCTTGCTAGTCAAGCTTGGCATATTCGCGGAAGGCATCAACTGGCTCGCCGCGCCTCCCGCCATGCAACAGGGGATGCTGATCCTCATGATCGTGTGGGAGTTTTCCGGTTACTACATGCTGATGTACCTTGCCGGCATGTCCTCGATATCGAGCGACGTCTACGAGGCCGCGATGATCGACGGCGCCTCGCGGTTTCAGACATTCATGAGGATAACTGTGCCTTTATTGAAGAACACGACGATATTCCTTGTGCTAACGAGTGTCATCTCCATGTTCCAGTTGATGGACCAGCCGTATCTGCTCATGCGGGGCTTCGGGCAGGGGACGATCCAATCCCTCGAGAAGCCTCTGATGACCGTCATGGTTAATTTCATGGACCAGTCCCTGACCCTGGGCCGCTTCGGCTACGGCGGCGCGATCACCTACGGGCTATTCTTGATAATCGCCGTCTTTTCCTTCGCCGGCATAAAGATCCTCGGACTCGGGAAGGAGGAAAAATGAGGCGCCCCCGCATCGGATCCATTGTCTCCTACGTCATCCTGATCGGGGTGACGCTCATCTCGATATTCCCGTTTTATATGATGATCATTATGTCTACGCGCGAGAGCCAGGACATCGTAACCAAGCTCTACCTGACTCCCGGGGATCATTTCCTCGCGAATGGCGCCCTTGTGATTAAGAGTGGGTTCCTTCAATTCTATTGGAACAGCTTTTATGTCGCCGTATTGTCTTCGTCCTTGGGGATGCTCATCAGCGCAATGGCGGGCTTCGCGCTTTCGAAGTACGACTTCAAGCTTCGCGTTTTTTTCTTCAATTTCGTCATGTTCGTCATGATGATCCCCTTCGGCGTCTCGATAATCGGATTTCTGATCGAGATGCGCAGCTTCGGCTGGTCGAATACGCACCTGCCGTTGATCATATCCGGCATGGTGAGCCCCTATGGCGTCTTCCTGCTAACGCAGTTCGCCAAGGATGGATTCCCGAAGGAGATCATGGAGAGCGCGAGGATCGACGGCTGCAATGAGGTCGGCATCTTTTTTCGATTCTTCCTGCCTTTTACAAAGGCCGCCTGCCTCACGCTTTTCCTGCTCATCTTCATCTATTCGTGGAATAACTTCATGATCCCCCTGGTCTTCATCACCAAGCAATCTATGTACACGATTCCCCTCGGTATATTCGCAGTAGGCAATCAATACCGACAGGAATACGGCGCGCGCCTCTTCGCGCTTACTTTCTCGACCTTGCCCATGCTCATCATTTTCGCTGTGAACTCGAAAAGCCTCATCCGCGGACTCACGGCCGGCGCGATAAAGGGATAAGGCGGGGGTTGTCCGTGACTAATGTACTTTGCTTCGGCGATTCGAACACTTACGGCTGGGACCCAGTCAACTGGGGCCGCTTCGCTCCCGATGTCCGCTGGCCTGGAGTGCTGCAGCGTGAGCTCGGCGCGGAGTACAAGGTGATCGAGGAAGGCTGCGGAGGGAGGACGGCCGTCATGGACGATGGACTCGAGCCCTTCGTGAGCGGCATTAAGTACCTGGAACCTTGCTTGCGCTCCCATTGCCCGCTCGACCGAGTGATCATCATGCTGGGTACTAACGACATGAAGCGAAGATACGGGCTTTCCGCCCAGGATATAGCCAACGGAATGGCAAAGCTCGTCTCGACCGTGGAGACTGTCCTGCGATTCGAGCAGAAGGCGCTGCCGAGGATTCTGCTCGTGTCGCCCATCCACATAGGCCCGAAGATCGTCGAGTCGAAGGTCAATTTCGAGATGTTCGACTTCGACCATGGCATCGAGACGTCCAGGGAGCTTGCCTTCTATTATCGCCAGGTCGCGGAGCGATACGGCTGCGCTTTCTTCGACGCGGCTTCCGTCGCCCAGCCGAGCGAGGCCGACTCCGTACACCTGTCGGCAGAGGGTCATCTGGCCCTTGGCAAGGCGCTCGCGAGGGAGATCCATAAGTATGATATGGCTGCGACCGTTCAACCGTAAACTCATAGCTGTCTGACAGGAACTTAACAGAATCAGACGACACTGTGCACCTATTCGCAGCCCACATATGAGGGTGTCGAAGAGGAGTGTCTATGAGAAAAACAGTTATTACGACGGTGCTCGCGCTGTGCGTGATGGCGGGCGCCTTTGCGCAAGACAAGGTCGTGATCTACGCGGCCTTGGACACCAAGACCGCGAACGACTTGGTCGCCGCGTTCAAGAAGAAGACGGGCATCGACGCCGAGGTGGCCCTGCAGATCGAGCAAGCGGGCACGGTCTCGAGCCGCGTCAAGACGGAAGCCGCGAACCCTCGAGCGGACATCGTCATCGGGGGCAACTCCACGGTGCACGGCGACCTCGCCGCAGGTGGTTTCACCGAGCCCTATCTCTCGCCCGTCGTCAAGCAGGCCGGGATCGACAAGAAGTTCATGGACGAGAACGGCTACTGGACCGGGTGGTACTTCGGAGCCCTCTGCCTCATCTACAACACGGACCGCTATAACAAGGAGCTCGCGCCCAAGGGCATACGGCCTCCCACCACCTGGGACGACCTCCTGGATCCCGCCTACAAGGGCGAGGTCATAGCCTCGAATCCCGCCACGACCGGAGCCGCCTATCTCATGCTCGCCGCCCAGATCTTCAGGCTCAAGAGCGAGGACGCGGGCTTCGAGTACATCAAGAAGCTCAACACGAACGTGGCCCAGTATACGGCCGGCGCCAACGGCTCTATCCCGCTCGTCAGCCAGGGCGAGGCTATAGCGGGTTTCGCCTGGGGGCACGACACGATCAATCAAAAGCTCAAGGGCAACTTGCCGATCACGGTCGTCTTCCCCAAGGACACTGGCTTCGAGATCGGCGCCGTGTCGATTGTCAAGGGCGCGCCCCACAAGGCCCTCGCCGAGAAGTTCGTGGACTTCATCCTCTCTCCCGAAGCCCAGAGGATCAACGCGGAGGACGGCTATCGCTATCCGGTCCGCGACGATGTCGCCCTGCCCGCGGCTATGCCTGCGTTCAAGGACTTGAGCCTCGCGCCATGGGACTTGAAGATGGCGGCCGCCAAGACAGATGATTGGAAGAAGCGCTGGTCCTCGATAACGGGCAAGTGAGACTCGCGTTGACTCTTCGTCGGCGCACGATAGAGCCAGGCCTCCTCGCGGCGATCGTCGTCGTCTGGGGAGGCCTGGCGCTTTTCACTATCTATCCCGCTCTCCGCGTGCTCTTCTATCCAGGGGCCGCGGACTATCGGGCGATTCTCTCCGACCCGCGCTATGGCCGCTCCCTTCAGCACAGTCTCGCGATGATGGGCCTGTCGACCGCGTCGGCCGTCCTGCTCGGGCTTTTGTTCGCCGTAGCGACGACGAGAGCCGATCTGCCGTTGCGGCGTTTTTTTTCTTTTGTGTCCTTCTTGCCGCTTTTTTCGCCGCCCTTCATCGTGGCCTTCGGCTACATCATGCTCTTCGGGAAGAACGGTCTTGTGACCCATGGCCTCTTCGGCCTTCGGGTGAGCATCCTGGGCTGGCGAGGGCTCTGGCTCGCGCAGACGCTTTCCTTCTTCCCTGTCGCAACTGTCGCTATACGGAACGTAATAGCGACCATCCCCTCGAGCCTCTCCCGGGCGGCCCGAAACCTAGGCGCCTCGCGCTTGAAGACTTTCGCGACGATCACGCTCCCCCTCGCTTCCGGCGGGATATTCAGCGCGGCTCTTCTCGTGGCCATTCTCGTGCTCGCCGACTTCGGGAACCCTATACTCATCGCCGGCGATTACTCCGTGCTCGCCACCGAGGCTTGGCAGCGCGTGCAAGGTTGGGCCGATGTCGGCGGCGCCTGTGTCCTGAGCCTCATCGTCATGCTCCCTTCCCTCCTTCTCTTCGTCGCGCAGCGCTCGTGGGCCAAGGGCAAGGGCTTCACGACCGTCGGAGGAAAGGTCTCGTCTATGGAAAGCGAGCCGACTTCGAGGCCTGCGAAGCTCTTCCTTGTCCTCGCCTGCTCGATCGCCTCGCTGCTCATCCTCATGATCTACCTCGCGCTCGCGGCGGGAAGCCTCGTCGAGGGCTGGGGCTTCGATTGGCGCCCGACCCTACGATGGTTCGCCGAGCTCGGCCCGCGCTGGGCCGACTTGGGTCGAAGCCTCTGCTACTCGGCGGCCGCGGCTGCAGGAAGCGCTCTTTTCGGCATAGTGGCCGCCTATCTCGTGCATTCAAAACGCATGCCTCTCTCCGGGGCCGCGGACCTCGCAGCGATGCTGCCGGCCGCGCTTCCGGGCATCTTCATCGGCATCGGCTATTCCATCGCCTTCAATCGACCGCCTCTCGATCTTTACGGGACGCCCCTCATCGTGATCCTGGCCCTTGGGACCTGGAACCTGTCGACTTCCTACCAGACGGGGATAGAATCGCTTAAGCAAATCGCGCCTTCCCTAGGCGAGGCGGCGACTAACCTGGGCGCGCGCCCCTTGCTTGTCTTCCGGCAGATATACCTGCCGCTCCTGCGCGGCCCTTTCGCCTCGGCGACGGTCGTGGGCTTTATACGCTCCATCACCACCCTGAGCGTCATCGTCTTCATCTCGACCTCGTCGAACTCTGTCGCGACCTTTTCGATCATGAACTTCGTCAATGACGGCATGTACGGTAAGGCTTCTGCTCTATCCGTCTCGCTTCTCGTCCTGGCCTTCGCCGCGGTGGGCCTCGGAGGCTTCGCTCTCAACCGCGGCGTTCGGAGCACTCAGTGAGCTTCTTGGAAATCGATCGCGCGTCCAAGCGATTCGGCTCGCGTTCGGTGTTCGAAGACGTAAGCCTTTCGGTGCCTCGGGGCGATTTCCTCACGCTCCTCGGGCCCTCGGGCTGCGGCAAGACGACTCTTCTGCGATCGATCGCGGGCCTTCAGGAGCTCTCCTCGGGGGAGATACGCATCGGCGGAGAGCGGGTAGAGGCGGGCGGGGCCAAGGGGAGGGCCGTCCTCGTCTTTCAGGACTACGCGCTCTTCCCCCACATGAGCGTCAAGAAGAATGTCGCCTACGGCCTCAAGCTCCGTGGCGAAAGCCATGCCTCGGTCGAACGAAAGGTCTCCGAGACGCTCCGCTACCTCGGCATAGTCGACCTGGCCGATCGCATGCCTCAGCAGCTGTCGGGTGGGCAGCAGCAGCGCGTCGCGCTCGCTCGCGCTCTCGTGGTGGAGCCTGAGGTGCTCCTCCTCGACGAGCCCCTCTCCAACCTCGACGCGAAGCTTCGGGTGGGCATCAGGGCAGAGCTCAAGAGGATACAGCGCGAGGTGGGCGTGACGACTGTTTATGTGACCCACGATCAATCGGAGGCCCTGGCGCTCTCCGATACGGTTGCGGTCATGGAGTCGGGCAGGATCGCTCAGGTCGGGACTCCCCGAGAGGTCTACTTCGAGCCGGCCGACGAGTTCGTCGCCGATTTCGTAGGCACCGCCAATGTCTTCGACGCAGTCGTCGAGGAGACGGGCGACTCGACCGGCCGCCTTGCCGCCTGGGGACGTCGATGGCGCGTCGGCGACGAGCTGCCCGCCGCGCTTTCGGGGCGCGAGGTTCGCTTTTGCGTTCGACCCGAAGGACTGGCTCTCGTGGAAGCCGGGACGGACGGCGCCATCCCGGGCGTCGTAGAAAGCAAAATGTTCGAGGGCGGGCACGTTCGCTACTGGGTGAACACGGGCGCGCAAACCTTCATTGTCGACGAGCCGGCAGGCGCGAGCGACCACGCGCTTCGCTCCGAGATCGCTATCAAGTTTATGAGAGGAGCCCTTCATGCCATTGGATGAGATAGACCGCAGACTGCGCTTCGCCGGGCGCCTCCTCCGGCGGGCAGGCGCCATCGCCCTGCGCGCCTACCGTGCTCCCTCCATGGCCGTCGAATCCAAGGGCCTGCAGGATCCGAGGACCGAGACTGACCTCGCGATAGAGGAGTTCCTCAGGTCATGCATAGGCCGTGCCTTCCCCTCGGACGGCTTCTTCTGCGAAGAGGGCGGTCCCTCGGGCCTCGTCGACGGCGAAAACCCGACCTGGGTGATAGACCCGATAGACGGCACCGCCAATTTCGCGCGCCATATCCCGCACTGGTGCATATCGATCGCCCTAGTCCGGGGCGAAGAGATCGAATTCGGGCTCATCCTCGATCCGCTCGATCGCGAGCTCTTCAAGGCGAGGCGAGGCCGCGGCTCGACGCTCAACGGCGCGAAGCTTTGCGTCTCCGGCGCGCGCAAGCTCACCGAAGCTCGAGTCAATGTCGGCTTCAGCTACCGCCGGCCTCCCGATCTCCACCTGCGCGGAGTCCGCGCCCTGCTCGAGTCGGGATGCGAGTACTCGAGACTTGCGAGCGGCGCCCTCGGCCTCGCTTGGGTTGCTTGCGGTCGTTTCGACGGCTATTGGGAGCCGCACATCAATTCCTGGGATGCCGCCGCGGGCGTCCTCATCGCGAGCGAGGCCGGGGCCCGGACGAACTGGCTCCTCGCTCGCGACGGGCTCCGGCGCGGGAACCACGTTCTCGCCTGCGTACCGGGCATCGAAGCCGAGCTGCACGCTTTGCTCGATCCAATAAACGAAGAGAGCGATAAACTGGCGTTCGTCGCGCGGACGGCCTCGGCATGAGGGCGGAGAAGGCACCCCTCGCCCCCGATTATTCCTTCTGGCTCCTGCCATCGCTCGAACAAGCTCCGGCCCTCGCGGCGGAGATAGCCGCACTCGCGCCCGCCTTCGGCACGCCCGCGTTCTCTCCACACATGACAATCCAGGGCAATCTTTCCCTGTCGCTCGAGACATTGGGATCATTCCTGCCCCAGATCGCGGGAGGACTCGGCCCTCTCTCCTGGCGAGTCGAGGCCGTGCGGACATCTTCCGAGCGCTTCCGCTCGCTTTACCTGGGGTTCGAGGAGAGCGACGCTTTCCTGATGCTTCAGGAAAGATCGCGCAAACTCTGTGGCACCGCCGCGGGCCTGTCTCCCTTTCCCCATCTGAGCATCGCCTACGGCGAGCCGAGATCGGGGCGCGACAAGAGTGAGGAGGCCGTCCGCCTCTCTTCTTTGTACCTCGGCACGAGGCTTCTCTTCTCCCGCCTCGCGCTCGCGGTGAGCTCGTCGAGAGCGCCGATAGAATCATGGTTCGTAGTGCGCGAGCTGGAGCTCGGCGCCGGGCAATAGATATCGGCCTTTTCCTATTCATCTTCTCGGTAGAATAAATCCCCACTTTACCCTATCATGTCCTATCCCTCCGACAATACGGAAAATCAGGACAGGCCGAGCATGAACCCCGGAACAGAAGCCAACGAAGGCATCAGAAATATCGCCATCATCGCCCATGTCGATCACGGCAAGACTACGCTGGTCGACGCCATGTTCAAGCAGAGCGGCGTATTCCGAGAGGGCCAGGAGACTCAGGAACGGGTCATGGACTCAGGCGAGCTCGAGCGCGAGCGCGGCATCACCATCTCCGCGAAGAACTGCTCGATCCAATGGAAGGGCGTCAAGATCAACATTCTCGATACGCCGGGCCACGCGGATTTCGGCGGAGAGGTCGAGCGCGCGCTTTCCATGGTCGACGGAGCCATTCTCCTCGTCGACGCTTCGGAGGGACCGCTGCCGCAGACGCGCTTCGTGCTCAGCAAGGCGCTCTCCCTCGGGCTCGCGCTCGTCGTAGTCATCAACAAGATCGACCGGCCAGACGCGAGGCCCGACGAAGTTCTCTCCGAGGTCATCAATCTCTTCATCGACCTCGGGGCGACGGAGGAGCAGCTTGAGTTCCCAGTCCTCTACGCGATCGGCCGCTCGGGCATCGTGCAGGCGAGCCTCTCCGAAACAACGGATAATGTCCACCTCCTCTTCGACACTATTCTCGCTCGCATTCCCGCCCCAACACATGTTCTCAGTGAGCCCTTTCAGATGCTGGTCTCGGACCTTTCCTATTCCGATTACTTTGGCAGGCAGGCCATCGGCAAGGTGTGGAACGGCTCGGTGCGCTCCAAGGACGAGCTGGGCTGTATCGGCGAGGACGGCGTCATGAGGCCGCTCAACGTGTCCAAGCTCCAGTCCTACTCGGGCCCGCGGATCGTCGACAGCGAAGGGGCTGAGTCTGGCGACATCGTCGTGCTCTCGGGGATCGAGGACGTGCACATCGGGGACACCATCTGCGCGAAGGACAACCCTAAGGCCTTGCCGCGCATCAAGGTCGACGAGCCGACCATAGCCATGCGCTTCGCGATCAATACCTCGCCCCTGTCCGGGCGCGAGGGGACGCAGGTCACGACGAGCAAGCTCATCGAGCGGCTGCGCAAGGAGACGCTCAAGAACGTGTCCATCCAGGTCGAGGAGTCGGGCGTCGCGGGCTACTACCGCGTGAAGGGCCGCGGCGAGTTCCAGCTCGTCATCCTCATCGAGATGCTGCGCCGCGAGGGCTTCGAGCTCTGCGTTGGCAGGCCCGAGGTGATCTACCGCTACGAGGAGGGGAAGAAACTCGAACCTATAGAGCACCTCACGGTGGACTGCGAGGAGTGCTACGCGGGCGTCGTCACGGAGAAGCTCTCGGCCAGGAAGGGGCGCATGCTTACCTATCAGTCCCATTCGAACGGCCGCGTCAGGCTCGAATTCTCGGCGCCTTCTCGTGCCCTCATCGGTTACCGCGACGCCTTCCTCACCGATACGAAGGGCACGGGCATGCTCAACTCCTACCTCGAGGGGTACGAGGAGTACCGCGGCGATTTCGTGGACCGCTTCACCGGATCACTCGTCTCCGACCGCTCGGGCGTGGCGGTCACCTACGGGCTTTTCCACCTCGAGCCGCGCGGTAAGCTCTTCGTCGTACCCGGCGACGAAGTCTACGAGGGGATGGTCGTGGGCGAGCACTGTCTCGACCGGGATCTCGACGTGAATCCCGCCAAGCCAAAGAAACTATCGAACATGAGGTCGGTGCTCAAGGACGAGGCGCTGACCCTGACACCGATCCAGCCTATGACCCTCGAGAAGGCCATCCAGTTCATCCAGGACGACGAGATGGTCGAGGTGACGCCGAAGTCCGTGAGGATCAGAAAGGCAATTCTTTCCTTTATGGATCGCAAGACCGCGCATCGAGAGCCGGTGTTGTAGGGCTGCGTACCAGCGAATCGCCTCTTCTTACTTGACCGTTTGCGTTTCGTCCCCAAAAATAGGCCCTCGGAGGGATAGCGGTGTTCGAGCTGGGCGAGAAGGCGGTCGAGCAGATAGTCTTCGCCATGGAGGATCAGGAAGTCGCCTCGGTCGTTGACCTGGAGACGGGCGAGGTCCTGCCGGAGGCGGAGCATTCCGGCGAAGGTTACGTGAAACCTCCAGCCTGGTCCTCCCGAGAGGGCTTTAAGCTAATGGAGGATTTCCTGGCCTCGGTCAGGCAGCCCTCGGCCAGGCGGGAGCTCTCGGCGGCCCTTGCCCGCGGGAGGGGCGTGTTCAAGGCTTTCAAGGCCGTTCTCGCCGAGAATGTGGAGCTCGAGCGCGCCTTCCGCGACTTCAAGATACGCGCGATGCATCGCACGATCGCGGTCTGGTACGACGACCTTCGCGAGGCGCGGGGACTCGAGCGCCTGGGACCCGAACCCGAAGAGACGGCCGAGCTGGTCTTGAGCGATCTCGAGATCGAGCTCCTCGATCTGGATGCCGCCCGTTCCTTCGTAATGGAGCTCGTGGCCGAGGCCGAGGACGAGAGCGTCGAGTTCCTGCCCGGTCCCATCGCGGCATTCGAACTGCGGGCACTGCGCGCCGAGATAGACTCCTCGCCCGACGCCCTCTGCGCGGTAGCGGGCGACGGCGAGGGCGGAACCCTCGGCGTCGCCATAGGCTTCCGCGAAGTGGCGTGCGAGCGCGGCTTCGGGCGCATCGTATTCCTCTGGGTCAAGCACGACTTTAGGCGCATGGGCCTCGGCTCGACTCTCTTAAGCTTCCTCGCTAAAGCCTTCGCTGCCGAGGGCATCAGCCTCGTCAGCCTGGACTCCGCCTTTTTGCCCCCTGAGTTCGGGCAAAATCTCGAGAGCCTCGGCTTCAAGATATACGGGCTGCGGGCCCTAGCGCGGCAGGACTAAGCTCTTACAGCCACCAGCCGAAGCGTAGAAGGTCGACTTTCCCCTCCGGCGAGACTTCTACTCCCTCGGCCTCGAGAAGCTGACGTTGAAGCTCGAATCCTTCGCCTCGAGGAAGGGCTATACTGCCGTCCTTTTTAAGAAGGCGGTGCCAAGGCAAGCGCTCCTTCTCGGCGCTCGAGTGGAGTATCCTCACGACCTGACGCGCGCCATTCGCAAGGCCGGCCATTGCGGCTATCCGGCCATAGCTCGTGACGCGGCCATTGGGGATCTGCCTGATCGTTTCTATGATAATTTGAGTAGTGGGCGAAGCCATATGCTGAGTATACATTCTTCGCTCTCGCCAACAAGCTTTGTTGTGCGAGTTACGGAATAGACCTTTACAAAATGTCGTTTTTTGTAAATATTGACAGGCAGCTTCTTCCACTTTTAGGAGGCCTATCGTGAAGACCTGTTTCCTTTTCCCGGGCCAGGGCGCCCAGTATTCCGGCATGGCTAAGGATTTCTACGAGACGAGTCAGGCGGTTAGGGACCTCTTCGCCCTCGCTTCCGACGTTTCCGGCATAGACCTCAAGCACCTCATCTTCGAGGGCAGCGAGGATGAGCTTAAGCAGACTCGCAATACGCAGATCGCCGTGGCCCTCGCAGGGGCCGCGGCGGCGACCTGCGCCCGCGAGTACGGCGCCGAGCCCGAGCTCTGCGCGGGCTTCTCGGTCGGCGAGTGGCCGGCCCTCGCCGAAGCCGGTATAGTTTCATATAAGGACATGTTCGCACTGGTCGCCGAGCGCGGCAGGCTCATGGATGAGGCGGGCAATCGCTCGGGCAGCGGGGCGATGAGCGCGATCCTCGGCCTCGCCCCGGAGGCGATAGAGGCGGCCATCGCCAAGGCCACCCTGAAGCAGGTGTGGGTGGCGAACTACAACAGCCCGACGCAGTCGGTCATCTCCGGCACTGAGGCCGATGTCGCCGCGGCCGAGGAGGCGGTCAAGGCCGCCGGCGCGAAACGCGCCATCAGACTCAAGGTTTCAGGGGCATTCCACTCGCCCATCATGGAGTATGCCCGCGAGCGCTTCGCCGCCGCGGTAGAGCCGGTCGTCTTCGGCGATCCCAAGATAATCATCTTCTCAAATGTGACTGGTAAACGCATCGCAAGCGGCGCCGAGGCAAAGGAGCTTGCGGTGAAGCAGATCATCAGTCCCGTGCGCTGGATAGCCGAAGAAGCGCTGATCGCCGAGGAGAAGCCCGTCTTCTGCGCGGAGACCGGCCCGGGCACGGTCCTGGGTGGGCTGTGGAAGGCCGTGGGCGGCGATATCCCCTGCCACGCCTTCGGTACGGTCGATCAGATCGCCTCCCACTCTCTCTAGGAAAGGAGGACATTATGGACAAACTGCTTGCCGGCAAGACCTGCGTGGTCACCGGCGGTTCCAAGGGCATAGGCCGTTCGATCGTGGAGCTTTTTCTCCGCGAGGGCGGATCGGTGTTCTATTTCTCTCGCAGTGAAGCCGAGGAGCCGGCAGGCCTGACCGCTGCGGCTCACGCAGGCGGCGGCACGGTGAAATGGGTCTCCTGCGACGTCACCGACGAGAAGGCGGTGAACGAGGCTATCGAGTCGATCATCGCCGAGGCCGGCAAGATCGACGCTCTCGTGAACAACGCTGGGATAACCCGTGACGGTCTGGTATTCCGCATGAGCCTCGAGGACTGGGACGCCGTCCTGCGCACGAACCTCACGAGCGCCTTTCTCGTATCCCGCGCCGCGGCTCGGCACATGATCAAGGCCCGCTCGGGCAGCATTGTGAACATGGCGAGCGTCGTGGGCATCATGGGCAACGGCGGGCAGACGAACTATGCGGCCTCGAAGGCGGGGGTCATCGGTTTTACGAAGAGCCTGGCGCGGGAAGTCTCCTCGCGCGGAGTGCGTGTCAACGCGATCGCTCCGGGCTTCATCGAGACCGCCATGTCGGACAAAATCCCAGCCGAGGCGAAGGAAAAGCTGAAGCTCGGCATCCCCCTCGGCCGCACCGGCAAGCCGGAAGACGTCGCCGCGGCCGCGCTCTTCCTCTGCTCCGATCTATCGTCCTATGTCACCGGAGAGGTCCTCAAGGTCGACGGCGGCATGGCGATGTAGCTTCGATGGCAATCGCCCGGCCAAGCTGGTATACTCGATCTGGTGCGGAAAAGCATGTTCGCGGTAAAGCCGGGTAGCCCCCTTTCCCTAGGCGCTCAGCCCGAGGACGGGGGCGTCAACTTCGCGATCTTCTCGCGCAATGCGGAGTCGATGTCCCTCTGCCTCTTCGATGCCTCGACCGACGGCGAGGCATCTTTCGAGTATCGCCTCGATCCGCGCCTCAACCGCACGGGCGACATCTGGCACGTATTCGTCGTGGGTGCAATGGCGGGCGCCCTCTACCTCTGGCGGGCGGATGGTCCTTACCTCCCCGCCAAAGGCCATCGCTTCAATGTCCACAAGGCGCTCCTCGATCCCTACGCCAAGGCCCTCTCAGGCGATTTCACCTGGGAGCTCGGGAAGGCCATCTCTTACGACCCCTCGTCCCCTGAGCGCGATCTTTCCTTTTCTTCGGAGGACGATGCCCGCTACATACCCAAATGCGTCGTTGTCGCCGATGACTTCGACTGGGGGGGCGACCGGCCCCTCAACTACCCCCTGCGTCACTGCGTGATCTATGAAACCCATGTGCGCGGGCTCTCGATGCATCCTTCCTCTGATATCGCCCACCCCGGAACCTTCCGCGGCGTGGCCGAGCTGGTGCCCTACTTGAAGGAGCTCGGCATCACGAGCCTCGAGCTCCTGCCGGTACAGGAGTTCGACCGCCTGGAGAACCTGCGGTGCGATCCTCAGACCGGAGCGCCGCTTAACAACTACTGGGGCTATTCGACCATTGCCTTCTTCGCGCCAAAGGGCAGCTATTCCTCCTCGGGCTCCCGCGGCGAACAGGTGGTCGAGTTCAAGGAGATGGTGCGGACCCTCCACTCCGCGGGCATCGAGGTGATCCTCGACATAGTTTTCAACCACTCCGCCGAAGGCAACGAGATGGGGCCGACCCTGAGTTTCCGGGGCCTGGATAACCGTATCTACTACATCCTGGACGAGGACAAGCGCTACTATAAAAATTACTCGGGCTGCGGCAACACCCTCAACTGCAACCATCCCGTAGTCCGCACCTTCATTCGCGACAGCCTCCACTACTGGGTGGTCGAGATGCACGTCGACGGTTTCCGCTTCGACTTAGGCTCCATCCTGGGACGCGATCAGTCGGGGAAGCTACTCGAAAATCCGCCCATGATCGAGGGCATAGCCGAGGACCCGATTCTCAGGCACACAAAGATCATCGCCGAGGCCTGGGACGCCGGCGGGGCCTATCAGGTGGGCTGGTTCCCCGGGGGGCGTTGGGCAGAGTGGAATGACCGTTATCGCGACGACGTCAGGCGATTCTGGCGTGGAGATTCAGGCGCTGTCGCGAGCCTCGCGACGCGCATCACCGGCTCGAGCGACCTATACCTACGCGACGGGCGCAAACCCTTTCATTCGATTAATTTCATCACCGCCCACGACGGCTTCACCCTGAACGACCTAGTGAGCTACGAGGTCAAGCACAACGAAGCCAATGGAGAGGAGAACAGGGACGGCTCCAATGCGAACATGGCCTGCAATTATGGGAAAGAGGGGCCGACGCGCAACGCGGGCCTCGAGGCGGTACGCAACAAACAGGCGAAGAACTTTATCGCGACGCTCCTCCTGTCGATCGGCACTCCCATGCTCCTCGGCGGGGACGAGTTCAGGCGGACACAGGGCGGCAATAACAACGCCTATTGCCAGGACAACGCCATAAGCTGGTACGACTGGCGTTTTTTGGCCATCCATGCCGACCTCGTGCGCTTTTCCAAGGGTACCATCGCCTTTCGCATGCGGCATCCCGCCTTCCGCAGACCCGAGTTCTTCACTGGCAAGGATGCGGACTTCAACGCGACGCCAGACATCACCTGGTTCGACGAATCGGGCAAGAACCCGGACTGGGCTTCCATCGACCACCGCATAGCGGCACGCATCGACGGCTCCAAGGCCGACATCCTCGCCGACCGGGACGACAACGATTTTTATCTCATCTTTAACGCTAAGGACGCCTCGGCGATCTTCAAGATCGGTCCCGCGCCCGGCGGGCGCTTCTGGCACCGCGCGATAGATACCTCCTTGCCCAGCCCCGAGGACCTTTCGGAGGCGGGAGGCGAGCCGATCATCGCTCCTCAGGATGAGTACGCGGTGGCGCCTCGTTCTTTCGTCCTCCTCATTTCCCGCGACATATAGGCTTGCCCCAAACCCTCTTGATCTATATCTTAACTCTATGAGGATTTATGGGACCGGGAGAACAGACCGCGACTTCCGCCGGGGCATGAGCGAGCTCGCCGGTCATCGACCGGATCTTGCTCTGCGTAGCTTCCGTCAAGCTGCGGATTCCTGTCCGGCCACGCGCGCCTCCGAGTTGTCGCGCAATCTGTATTACCTCGCCCTCGCGCTCTTCCGCATGGATCGTCCCGAGCTTGCCCTAAAAAGCCTCGCATCGGCTCAGAAGCTCAGGCCCCGCGGAATTGCCCGCTGGGCCTACCTCAAGCGCTCGAACGCTTATGGTATGTGCCGCCGAGCGAGCCCTGATCTCGACGACTTCTACGCCTTTTACTCGATCCAAGTCTGCATCTACTTCGAGCGAAAAGGCTCTTGCCGCTTCGACTCGAATGCCGAGAAGGACGCGATCACCCGCCTTATTGGCGACGCCTGGCACCTCCTCTCCCGCTCGGGCAGGCTGTCCGGACTCTCCTCGGGGCGAAAACTCGAGCTTTTTAAAGCCCAGGCGGTCTCGCTTCCCCTTTTCGGCCTAGGCGACGCAATTAATGGAAAGGTTCTTATAGCCAACTTTCGCTCAGGACGAGCGGTTAGCTGCGACGATCGCTGCCCCTGTGGCTCGGGACTGCCCTATATTCGCTGCTGCGGGCGCAGCGCCTCCCCCCGTGAACGTTTTGGTGAGTAGTTCTGATACAGTCTGCGCCTTTTTTCACAGTCCTGGGTAAGAACGATACAGTTGTTGGCCCTCATTTCAGAATGCGTAGTACTTTGATGCAATGCCTGATCAAATACTGAACATTTCGCGATTTCTCTAATCCATAAACATATAAAAAATAGTATTTAAGTTTTTTGGTGCCTATACGTAAATACAATAAGTATAAGAGAATACTGTTTTTGATACGAAAAGATAGGGATTAAGCGAACCATGGCACGGCGTTTGCACATTCATTAATGCACGTGGAGGTTACCATGGCACATATGAATGCTTGCATCAATGACAATTGCTCCGGAGACGAAAATGTCCTTTCCATGTACCTTAAAGAGATCAACCGCATACCTCTCCTTTCCCGAGAGAACGAAGACAAATACGCGCGCGCAGCTGCCCTCGGAGACAAGCATGCCAAGGACATGCTCGTGAAGTCCAACCTTCGTTTCGTAGTGAACGTCGCCAAGAAATACCAGAACCAGGGGATGCCCCTCGCCGACCTCATCTCGGAAGGAAACATCGGACTCATCAACGCCATAGAACGCTACGACGTCGACAAGGGCTACCACTTCATCTCCTACGCAGTGTGGTGGATTCGTCAGGCAATTCTCAAGGCCATCTGCGAGAAGTCGCGCATGATCCGCCTGCCCCTCAACAGGGCGAACGAGCTTGTCCAGATCGAGAAGGCCCGCAAAACCCTCGAGGGCGCCATGACCGAGGACGAGGAGATCAAGGAGATCGCCCGCCTTCTCGAGATGGATGCCGAGCATGTCGCCGACCTCGTAGCCGTTAGCCGCGAGCTCATTTCCCTCGAGACTCCTGTCTTCGACGAGCGTGATTCCTCGGTCGTCGGCGACTTCGTCGAGAACGACAACTACATTGCCCCCGAGTCCGCCGCAATCGAGCAGAACCTTAAGGACGATATAAACAACGTGCTCAAGACCCTCTCCGACAAGGAGCGCGAGGTCATCGAGTACCGCTTCGGTCTCAACGGTCACCGAGCCATGAGCCTCAAGGAGATCGGCGACAGGTTCAAGCTCACCAAGGAGCGCATCCGCCAGATCGAAAAGAGCGCCCTGAAGCGTCTCTCCCAGCCCGGCCGCACCGAGCTTCTCGAGAGCTATGTCGCCTGACGAAGGCCAAGGCGCATGACGCCCTGGCTTGCGTCTTGCAGATTCGCGTAGCGAATCCGCATAAAAGGAGAGCCGCGTTCGTTCATAAAGCGAGCGTGTTATATATAGGAGCCCGACCGAAAGGTCGGGCTTTTTACTTGGGCGCGCCCAGCAGGGCTTTAGGCATGAAGGTAATTTGACAGCACATATCGATGGCCTTATTGTATGCACGAGGAATCATCAATAAGGAATGGCGGCTATGCCTGAAGAGATACAAGCGAGAGAGCCGCGCTACAAGGTCCTCTCTGATGCCGAGGGCGAGCTTATCGCCTGCGCCAATACTCCCAACGTACGCCTGCGCGTCCAGCGAGGCGTCACGGTGACCAAGCACGGCCTTAAGCGTTTCCCCCGACAGAGCATCTTCCTCGACGGGGCCTTCTCGGGCGCGCCCTTCCTCGACAATGCGAGGCGCCAGTATTCCCTCGATCACCATGCCGGCTGTGTCCGCTCCTTCACCCTCGCCTCCTGCGAGCAGGCGGCAACCATGGTTTTCCACGGCATACCTCTCCATGAGGGACGTTGGCTCCTAGTGGTCAACGGCATAGACCTCGACTCGATACTCGCCGCGTGGATACTCATGAATCAGCCCGAGCTCGCCCGGGACGAGAGCAAGCTTTTAGTCGAGATCATGCCCTTCGTTCGCCTCGAGGGCGCCATCGACGCTCACGGCCTGGAGGCGGGCGCGATCAGCGGCCTGCCCAAAGCGCTCCGCGAGGCCGAGGGAGCGAAGATCAAGGAGATACTTCCCGCCACGCGCCTTCCGCCAAGCTTAAGCGAGGCCGAGATGCTCCAGGGGACGGTCCGGATCTTGGACGCCCTCGACAAGCTCCTCCTGCCCGAAGCCTGCCTCGTCGAGCTTGGCCGCTACGTGGAGGTCGGCCGAGTCGCCTTGTCCCACGGCAAGATGGCGGTGGCTTGCCGCTCCGACTCAGGCGTTTACGAAGCCGAGGCGTTCTACAAGGCGCGCTTCGGTTCCGCCATCGGCCTCCTCCTCCTCGATCGAGGCGCCTTCCAGTACAGCATCCGTCTTGCGAGCGGCTTCCTCGACCGTGACATCGACGAGCTGTACAAGAGGCTCAATAAGATCGACCCCGCGGTCAGCGCCTCCCGCGATAGCGAGAACCGCTGGGGCGGCTCTTCCGACATAGGCGGCTCGCCTCGTCTCTCCGGCTCCCAGCTCGGGCCTGGTCGCATCCTCGCCGTCGTCGAGGAGGTCTACGGCGAGCGGCCGTCTTTCCTGGCCCGGCTATTCAAGCGGAAATAGGCGGCTGTTGACCGAAACCTGGTGCCGGATATACTCGAGACGATGAAGGACAAGTATGCCGAGCTGCGCGACCTAGTAGCTCCCATCTTTGACGACTTCCGCGAGCTCATCCGCCTTGGTCTACGCATTCAGAGCCACGACCTTGACGCCCCCTCCCGCGCCTAGGTATAGTCAACTAGCGCGTGGCGAAAGCCACACGGCACGACGGCGACTGTCGTATGCCGCTCCTCAGGATTTTAAGGCGGCAAACGACAGTTTCCACTATAAGGCGTCGCGATAGCGACGCACGTTCAATCGCGACTGTCGTATAACGGTATTACTCGAGCTTCCCAAGCTCGTAAAGCGGGTCCGACTCCCGTCAGTCGCTCTATCATGAAAGGCCTGTAAACAAAGGGCCTTTCGCTTCGACCGAAAAACGGAGAAGCGTCAAGCCATGGGTTTGATGCATTCTCCGTTTTCGCTTTATGTACGTTCTTGGCGGGCGTGACCTCGCCACCAAGGCGGCTGAATCCCTTCTCGCCGACGTTTCCCGCGACTCCGCCCCCTTCATCCTCTACTTCGTGCGTGCATTCTGGGCATTCGATAGTCTCATATCCGCGCCCGTGCTATACTCTTGGGGCAAGGAGGCATCCATGAAACGAGGATTTTTTGCGCTCGGGTTGTTGTTACCTCTCCTGGTTGTCGGTTGCGCAACGCTTCGCTTTACACAGGATAATGTGAAATCGGTTTTGTGCACTCAGTATAAGGATGGTGCGGCGGCCGGCACCATCGGCGACACCTTTGATCTCTCAGGAAAGGTATGCATCGTAAGTTCGATTCAGTTCGACGATACTAAATCTTATTCTTCGTTCATTCATGCTTTGAAATGTCGATGGTACAACGGCGATAGGCTGATATCGGAAAAGACAGCAGAGAATAGAATAACTACCTCGCCTTGGACTGTCTGGTTTTCAGTTTCTACTCTGGCTCTCGGAGTCGGCAAGTGCCATGTAGAGCTCTACGCGGACGACACGCTTCTCGTGTCGAAACCCTTTGAAATTGTCGAAAAACTGCCCTCTACCCCGAATGGGAATTCAACAAACTAGGGGCCTGTCGGATTTAGGTCCGCAAAGAAGGAAAAGCGAAGGGATAAATGGAGTGATCGCAATTTGAAATATATAATGTGGCCGCGTCCAGGGGTAGCCCCTCTGCTCGAAAAAACAGAATAACACAACTCAAAGGAGCAAACTGTCATGAAATCGCGCGTGTACATTGGAATACTTGTAGGAGTTTTAGGTACACTAGCTTTTCTTGGGTGCGCAAACCCAACTTCATCGGGCTCGTCTTCGATCACCGCAGTAGCGCTAAACTATGGCGCTGACTGTCTCGAATTAGGATCGTCAGAAACCACTTTCCAACTATCCGCTACGGTTAGTCCATCTAGTGCGAGCCAGACTGTGAGCTGGTCATCGGACAATACATCCGTAGCAACCGTTAATTCAGCAGGGCTTATAACCGGCATTACCGCCGGCAGTGCAGTGATAACTGCAACCGCTTCTGATAATAAAACTAAAGCGACCTGTGCTGTGGCAGTGTGGCAAGACGATGGTAGTGGGTACTTACGGTATTTTAATGCCGATACTGCACTATATGGGAGTCATTTTACCCATCATCCGCCTTCATCATGGAACACGACTAGCCTAACTGCTACTACGGCAAACCCAATTACCGTCACTCTCTATAAGGCATCAGGTGAGGCCGATGAGGAATATGGGGTTCATTTTTTTGAACAGGATGCAAATGATTTGTACGAGTTTGGTATTACGACTACTGGATATTACTATTTTGGGAAATGCGTAGGGGGAACGTGGAGCACTATTCAGAGTTGGAAGTTCAATAGCTCTATTGCACAAGGCTTTAAAACTTCTACTTCTACTTCTGGTGTTAACACTATATCTATTTGCCAACCTTCGACTGAGCAAATATCTATTACCATCAATAATGCGACGCCTTTATCCTTCTCGGATTCATCCTTCTCTGCAGGGAAGCTCGGCCTAGTTGTGTATAGCGGGGAACCTCAGGGGACATCTACTTCTTCGTACTATGAGAGTTTCCCCTCCGTTCCTGAGGATATCCACTTTATGATTACTAGTCCATTTAAGTATCCATAATTTTCAAGTACCAGTTTTGTGGGCCGATCCAGCGTGGGTTCGGCCCACACACCTCCCCAGACTGAGTCCGTAGCCTGATAACGGTGACTTTTCAGTCTGATAAAGCCGATTTATTAGCCTAACACAGCCGATTTATCAGCCCGATAAAGCCGACTTTTCAGCCTAAGAAATCCACCTGGATAAGTTGAAAATTCTCGATACCTAGGAGATATGGTTGACTATTGTGAGGGGGCGAGCCGGCAACTAAAAGGTCTACTCCAAAGCCGCCCCTCGTCAGGGCGGCTTTCATTCGTTTATCGGATTACAGCAACTTGCCGATCTCGAGCTTCTTGACCAGCTGCCCCACAGGAATGTTCGCGAGACTCTGGCCGCCCAAACCGAGGCAGGTTTTGGCGGCGTTGGCGAGGACGCGGATGTCGTACCAGCCGGGGTATACCGGCTCGACTGGCTTCTCGAGACCTAAGAGGCCGTAGACCGCGGTCATCGCGGTGCGCACCGAGTACTCGACGGTGAAGACACAGTCGTAGGGGACTTCGGCGAACTGGCCGAGGAAGCCGAAGTTCGTGCTGCCCGAGGGGATGACCTCGGGACGGTCGCCTTTGACGCGCGGCATGAACTGGGAGGTGATGTAGGGCATCATCGATGGGATGACGTTGACCGTGGTCTTGAGGATCTCGGGGATGCGCTTCTCAAGTCCCATGTGGTAGAGGAGCTCCTCGAACATCTCGCGGCCCGTGCACTCGGCATAGGTCTTTTTAATGTAGTCGCCGGGGACGTCCATATTGAGCGCATAGGCCCAGAGCACCTTTACGTTGTCGCTCTGGCCGATGAAGTGCGGGTGCTTGGGCACGACCCAGCTCATGAGCCAGCTCGAGTCCTTGATGGTCACCAGTCCCCCCATGCCGGGCTTGTCGCCAGTCAGCTTGGTGAGGTACGGGAATACGATGTCGTCGTCCTTGAGCGTAATCGTGAAGCTCATCCACTTCGTCTTGTCGATGCTCTCGCAGAAGGCCTCGGGGTGGCCAAAGTCGGGCGACTTCTTGGCGATCTTCTCCCATACGGAGAAGCAGCCCTTGTCGTCCGAGCGGTTGAGTGGAGCGGGCGTGTTGATGTCGCCGCGCTCGGTGTTCTGGGTCATCGAGCCGTTGGTGAAAAGTACGATGTCATCGGGCGCGACCTCGATGCTGCCTTGCTTGCCGCCTTTGACGTAGTGGACTCGCTTGGCTGCCTTCTTGCCGGAAGCGAAGTCGAAGTCGATGTCGGTCACGGCGCAGCCGAAGTCGAATTGCACACCGTTCTGCTTGAGCCAGGTCGTCAGGGGCAGGATGAGGGAGTCGTACTGATTGTACTCGGTGTGAAGGATGCCCTTGAGCCTGTTCATGCCGCCTATAAGGTGCATGAAGCGATCGACGTAGCGCTTTACCTCGACGACGCTGTGCCAGGGCTCGAAGGCGAACATCGTGACCCAGAAGTACCAGAAGTTCGTCTCGAAGAATCCGGGGGTGAAGAACTCCGCGATCGTGGTGGCGCCCAGGGCCTCCTCGGTAAGCTCGTGCAGTTTCGCGAGCTCGAGCGCGTTCGCCGCGCTCAGACCGAAGGAGGAGAAGTCCACGGGCTTGCCTTGGTTCGCGACGAGGCGACAATGTGACTCGATGGGTTCCTCGATGTTGAGCTGGCGGAACTCGTCGAGGACGCTGACCTGGGGATCCTTCAGCGAGGGGATGAAGCCGAAGAGGTCGCTGAAGCACTCGAAGTGCGACTCGATTTCGCGGCCGCCACGGGCGGTGTAGCCTTTCTCCGCGCTTCCCGCGCCGTCCATCGATCCGCCGATGCGCTCGAGCTGCTCTAGAACATGAATGTTCTTGCCGCTCATGTGGCCGTCGCGGATGAGGAAGGCCGCTGCCGAGAGCGAGCCGATGCCTCCGCCCAGGAGGTAGGCCTGGCGGTTCTCGATGTTCTTTGGGGTTTTCGGATTGATTCTGTCGTAGTTATTCATCGCTTTCTCCTTATCAAGGTCTTTCGTGACTCTTGATAGGCGAGAAAGTAATAAGAGTAGAACCGCCGCTCAATTAACAGAATCAGGGCTCTGTGCTGTATTGGTACAGGAGCCTGAAAGTGTGTAAATTCCCGATCTAGCCGCGGCTCTTCGCCTTCGCGTCGTATTTCTCGAGCGAGTGCACGATGTTTCCGCTCATGATCCGGTCGATTAGATCGGCCATGTGCTCGGGCGATTCGCGTAGATCGTCTTTCAGCCAGGCGATGAAGACGCCCACTAGGGCGTTAGCGTAGAACCCGCAGCATTCCTGCTTGTTCTCTTCCGAGAGGCGCATCTTTCGGGCGATGTCGTCCACGACGTTCCGTATAAGCTGGTAAAAGACGCGGTAGAGGAAGCCCTCCAGATGGTCTCGCCCGAGGGAACGAAAGGTATTGAGGCAGATGACCCGGTTTTGGGCGGTATACTGGAGCACGAGTTCGATGCCCTGCGGCCATTTCTCGCGGGTGCAGTACTGATCGAGCCCGTCGACCACTTCGCGGTCGTAGACCCATCCTAATAGATCGTAGACGTCCCGGAAGTGATTGTAGAAGGTGTGCCGCGTGAGCCCGCAGTCGTCGGTCAGCATCCGCACGTGGATACGGTTGATGGGGATGGTCAGCATGAATTTCTTGAGCGAGTTGGCGAGGGCATACTGCGTCAGCATTGAACTAGACATGCTTATTCCCTCCAAAGGATAGTGCTACTCGAAGGGAACGACAAGCTCCATTGCTCTAGCCTATACTGCGAATAATGGACACTCCTGACGTATACGGGTTTCACTAATGCGGAAGATTTTTTCGCCACGCGGCTATCCCCTGACTTTCCTGAGCCCATACATAAGCAAGTATTCGCGTCTCTTCATGCTCGCCCTGCTATGCCTTTCGGTTGAGGCCGGCGCCGATCTTCTCCAGCCCACCATCATGTCCCGCGTCATAGATGTGGGCGTCGCGGCCAAGGATCTTCGGACGGTCGTATCCCTCGGCCTTCTCATGCTCCTCGTTACCGCAGTGGGCGCTGCCGGCGCGGTCGGCCGCAATTTCCTCTCGAACACCGTCTCGCAGCGATTCGGGGCCCAGCTCCGGGCCGACGCGTATCGACGCATTCTCGGCTTCCGCTTCGCGGACATCGACCGATTCGGACAAGGATCGCTCGTGACGAGGCTTACGAACGACGTGACCCAGATGCAGACCTTCGTGAACGGCACTATGCGCATCTTCGTGAAGGCGCCCATCGTCGCGATTGGCGGAATTATCATGGCCGTCATCCTCGACGCGAAGATGGCTCCCGTCCTTTTCGTCGTCGTGCCTCTCGTCGTCATCGCCATCGGCCTCAACGTGCGGACAGGATATCCTTTCTATCGGCGCATCCAGGCCGCGCTCGACCGAGTCAACGGGGTGATTCGGGAGTACCTCATCGGCGTCCGCGTCATTAAAGCCTACGATCGCTTCGATGACGAGTCTGCGCGCTTCGAGCGGGAGAGTCGGGAGCTCGCCCAGACCACGGCCTCGGCCATGCGCGTGATGTCCGCATTCTCGCCCGTTATTTCGCTCACGGTCAACCTGGGCATCGTCGCCGTGCTCTGGTTCGGGGGCATCGGAGTCCGGCGGGGGGACATGCGGCTCGGGCAGGTCGTCGCCTTCGTCAACTACATGATCCAGATCCTTTCCTCGCTCATGATGATCTCCTGGATCTTCACGATGTTCGCCCGGGCTCGGGCCTCCGCAGAGCGCCTGGGCGAGGTTTTCGCGGTGAGCCTCGACGAGGCGTCGGCGTCGGCGTCTCGCGTCGAGTCTATGCTTTCGGCGAAGGCAAGCGATATGAGTTTGGGAGACGGTTCCATCGAGTTCGAGGGCGTGACCTTCACCTACGAAGGCGGCCAGGAGCCGGCCCTGCGCGACATCAGGTTCTCCTGTCCCTCTGGAGCCACGCTCGGCATCATCGGCTCCACGGGCTCGGGCAAGTCCACGCTCGTGAATCTACTGCCGCGCTTCTACGAACCCGACTCGGGGCAGATCCTGATAGGGGGAGAGGATATCGGGCGCCTCGACGAGGCCAGGCTGCGCCGGCAGATCGCGCTCGTGCCGCAGCGAAGCCTTCTCTTCGGCGGCAGCATCTTCGAGAACATACGCTGGGGCCGCGAGGATGCGACCATGGAAGAGGTCGAGGCGGCGGCTACTCTCGCCCAGGCTCACGATTTCATCGTCGGCCTGCCGGAGGGCTATCATACGAGGCTTGACCGCGGCGGCGTCACGTTATCGGGCGGACAGCGGCAGCGCGTAGCCATTGCCCGTGCTTTCGTACGGCGTCCGCGCATCCTCATCCTCGACGACAGCATGAGCGCCCTCGACGCGATCACCGAGGCACGTCTTCGCGCCTGCCTGGGCGAGGCAAGAAGGGTTGGCTTGAGCGATACGACCTTTGTCCTCGTCGCCCAGCGCATATCGTCGGTCAGGGACGCCGACCGGATACTCGTGCTCGACGATGGCGAAGTCGCGGGCTTCGGCACGCACGATGAGCTCCTCGAGACCTGCGCAGTCTATCGCGACATCAGACGCTCTCAAGTGGGCGCGGGGGAGGCCTCCGATGGCCGAGCGTAGGTACGCTACGCCGCCTACCGCGTTCTCGGGCGCCCGAGGCGGACAAGGAGGCGGCGGGGGGAGCTGGGCGCAAGCGAAAGTGAGGCCAAAGGACGGCGGCCGAACCCTCTCCAGGCTATGGGGCAGTTTTCGCGCGGAACGTCGGCGCCTGTTCGGCATACTCGTTCTCGTCCTCGCGAGCGGTGCTGTCGCCCTCGGTGCGCCCCGCCTTATCGGCCTCTGCGTGGACGCCATGGGCCGCTCAGGTCCGCTCGCGTCCGCGAGCGAGGCGGCAAGCGGCCAGGCCGCGCTCGAAGCCGCAGTGCTGGGCCTCCTTATCGCCTATTTCGCCGACGCCTTCTCGAGCTTCGGTCAGGGTTGGCTCATGTCAGGCGTTTCGCAGCGTATCGTGCTCGGCCTCAGGCGGACGCTTTTCGCGAAGCTCCATCGTCTTCCCGTGTCCTTCTTCGACACCCACAGTCACGGCGACCTCATGAGCCGCCTCGCGAACGACATCGACAATATCTCGGTGACGATCTCCCAGTCGACGACGCAGCTCATGTCCACGGTCATCAACCTCGCTGGCTCTTTGACGATGATGCTCATCCTGAGCCCCAAGCTCACGCTCGCGAGCCTTATCACCGTCCCGCTGGTCCTCATTCTGACTCGGACGATCTCTCGCCGCACGCGCGTACTCTTCAAGGAACAGCAGGTGGCGCTCGGCATGCTCAACGGCCATATAGAGGAGAATGTCTCCGGCATCCAAGTCGTGAAGGCCTTCGGCCGCGAGGGGGAAACTTTCGAGGACTTCGAAGAACTCAATACTAAACTGCGGGACATCGGGACGAAAGCTCAGATCTGGTCTGGGTACATCATGCCCATGATGAACGTTATCAACAACATTGGCTTCGCGGCCGTAGCCCTCGTGGGCGGCGTCCTGGCCACGAGAGGCGAAGTCACGGTGGGGCTTATTGCGAGCTTCATCAGCTACTCGCGTCAGTTCACGCGCCCTCTCAATGATCTCGCGAACGTGTACAACGCCCTCCAGACGGCTCTCGCCGGGGCCGAGCGTGTATTCGAGATCATGGATGAGGCCGAAGAGAAGCCCGACGAACCGGGCGCCATCGAGCTCTTAAGGCCAGCGGGACACGTCGAGTTCAGAGATGTCTATTTCGCATACCGCGCCGACGTGCAGGTCCTTTCGGATATCAACTTCGAGGCGCCGCCGGGAAGCGTCACCGCCCTCGTCGGCCCTACGGGCGCAGGCAAGACTACCATAGTCAACCTGATAGCGCGCTTCTACGACGCAACTTCTGGCGACATCCTGCTCGACGGCCGGGATACCATGTCCTTTTCGCGACGGAGTCTTCGCCGCGGACTTGGGATCGTGCTCCAGGATGGCTGGCTCTTCACCGGCAGCGTGCGCGAGAACATCCTCTATGGCAAACCGGGCGCCTCGCAGGGGGAATTGGAGAGGGCGGCCGCGATGGCCAACGCCGATCACTTCATAAGGCGCCTGCCAAAAGGCTATGACACGGTTCTCGGCGAGGGAGGCGCAAGCCTCAGCGAGGGACAGCGGCAGCTCCTCTCGATCGCCCGCGTCATCGTGGCCGACCCAGCCATCCTCATCCTGGACGAGGCGACGAGCAGCGTCGATACCAGGACCGAGCTTCACATCCAGGAAGCGATGATCGCCCTTATGCGCGGCAGGACGAGCTTCATCATCGCTCACCGCCTCTCCACGATACGGGCGGCCGACCGCATCATGGTGATAGACGGCGGCCGGATCGTCGAGAGCGGCGATCACGCGGCACTAATGGCCACCGGGGGATTCTACGCCAGGATGTACGAAAGCCAAATCTAAGCCCTGTCGTCTCGCGAAGTGGTTTAGGCGAACTCGGCCAGAGGCTTGTCGATCTCCAGATACTTTCGCGCCTCGGGGCCATTGGCGCCTAAGGCGATACACATGCGAAGCGCGCGCTCCAAGAGCGTAGCGCGGGTGTAATGAGCCCACTCGGGAGACATTATAAGCGTCTGCAGGTTTTCGTTATTGTCTAATATCTCTTCGATCCGTCCGTCCATCTGGTCCTCCAAAGCAGTCAGTCTTAGTAACTAAGAAGACAGCGTCGGAAGGCTATAGGTTGCGGGGAATCCTCCGCGCGGGGGCGGGGCCGGCGGCCTCGCCCCTGGTTCGCTCCTAGAGATGGATACCTTGTACGAAAGAAGGTAGGACGGTATCCGTACGCACCTTGACCTCCACGGACATGCCCGGTACCAGTGTGGCGCCGCCGAGCGGCGAGGTCAGATCGATCTTCACGGGCACGCGCTGGGTCGTCTTGGTGAAGTCGCCGATCTGGAAGGCCGAGGGCAGAGTGCCCGCTTGGATCAACTCGACCTTGCCGGTAAATGGCCGGCCGTTGTAAGCGTCCACGTTGATAAGCACGGGCGCCCCGATGCGAATCCGGCCGACCTTGGTCTCCTCGTAGTTGGCGGTTACGTAGATCGAGTCGAGATTATTGACCGATAGGATGGTCTGCCCGGGCTGGACCAGATCGCCCGGATTGAGCGTGATCTTCTCAACGGTCCCGTCGATGGGCGAGTATATGCGGACGTTGAGCAGTTGGGCCTCGATCACGCCGAGCTGGGCCCCGGCGGTGTCCACCGAAGCCTGCGCAAGGGAGTATTGCGCCTGGGCCGTGTCCAGGGCGTTCTGTGCGTGGTCGAAGCTCTCCTTGGTCGTGGCACCTCCCGAAAAGAGCTTCTGGATACGGTCGAAATCGTCCTTACTCTTTTCGAGGCCGATCTTGGCGACCGCGATATTCTGCTTAGCGTAGGCGAGTGATGCGACCGCCTGAGCCTCCTGGGCTTTGAGATCTTTGTCCTCGAGGTTGACGAGATCTTGCCCCGCCTTCACATGATCTCCCTCGACGGCCTTGACCTCGCTGATACGGCCGAGCATCTTCGAGCTCAGCTTCACCTGCCTGCCGTCGATCGCCGCGTCGTCCGTGCTTACGTAGGCGACCGAGTCGATCCCCCAGAGGAACCCGTAGCAGAGGGCCGCGATCACGGCGACCACGAGTATGATCCGACCGAGGATCTTGGGGCCCTTGCGGACTTTCTTAGCGGCTGGAGCACCGTTCCCGGTGGCTTTTTCGTTGTTCGAGCTCATTCTATCCTCTCTCCTTATGCCGATTGCTCGTCGATCGCCGCGCCGGCGAACTGACTATTGTACAGGTCCGCGTAGAAGCCGCCCTTGGCCAGCAGCGTCTCGTGATTGCCTATCTCGATGATGTCGCCCTTGTTCATGACGAAGATGTTCTCCGAGTCGCGTATCGTCGAGAGCCGGTGGGCGATGACGAAATTGGTCCGGCCTTTCATGAGCTCGCGCATGGCCTTCTGGATGTAGGCCTCTGTCCTCGTGTCGACGCTGCTCGTCGCCTCGTCGAGGATGAGGATGCGCGGGTCGGCGAGAATGGCTCGGGCGATGGTCAAGAGCTGCTTCTCTCCCTGCGACAGGTTCGAGGCGTCCTCGTTGATGACCGTGTCGTAGCCCTCCGGCTGGGCTCGGATGAAGTGATCGGCGTGGGCGGCCGTGGCGGCCCTGACGACCTCTTCGAAGCTCGAGCCCTCGCGGCCGTAGGCTATGTTCTCGCGGATCGTTCCGTTGAAGAGCCAGGTGTCCTGCAGGACCATGCCGAAGATCTTTCTCAGGTCGCCGCGCGGCATGGTTCTTATATCCACGCCGTCGACGAGTATTGCGCCGCCCTGCAGCTCGTAGAAACGCATGAGGAGGTTGACCAGCGTGGTCTTGCCCGCTCCCGTCGGGCCGACTATGGCCACGGTCTCTCCCGTGTGGACCTCGATGTTGATGCCCTTCATGAGGATGTTGTCGTCGCTGTAGCCGAAGCGCACGTCCCGGAAGGAAACGTGCCCTCTTGGCGCATCGAGGCCAATGGCATCGGCCAGGTCCGGCTCCTCCTCCTTCTCGTCCAGCACTTCGAAGACGCGCTCCGCGGAAGCGAGCGCTGACTGCAGAGAGTTGGCGATGTTGGCCGTCTGCGCTATGGGCTGGGTGAACTGGCGCGAATACTGGATGAAGGCCTGGATGTCGCCGAGCTTGAGGACTTTGTGCGCGGTCAGGATGCCGCCTATGACGCAGACCAGGACATAGCCGATGTTGTTGATGAAGATCATGATCGGCATGACGATGCCCGACACGAATTGCGCCCGCCAGGAAGCCTCGGTGAGTTCGTTGTTGATGGAGTCGAATTGCTCGATGGACTCCTGCTCGTGGCCGAAGGCCTTTACGACCTTGAAGCCCGAGTACATCTCCTCGACGTGGCCATTGAGCGCGCCCAGGTGCTTCTGCTGGGCCGCAAAATTCTTCTGCGACAGCTTGGTGATCCTCGTTGTTGCCAGGAAGGCCGTCGGGATAGTGAGGACGCTGATGAGGGTCAGGAGCGGGCTGATCGTCAGCATCATGATGAGGATGCCGACGATCGTGCACACCGAGGTGATCAGCTGCGTAAGGCTCTGTTGCAGCGTGTTGCCTATGTTGTCGACGTCGTTCGTGACGCGGCTCATTATTTCGCCGTGGCTGCGCGCGTCGAAGTACTTGAGCGGCAGGCGCTGGAGCTTGTCGTTCGTGTCGCGCCGCAGGTCGTATACGATCGTCTGGGCTACATCCGACATCAGATACTGTTGGACGAACCCCAGAAGCGCGCTTATGAGGTACAGGCAGACCAGGATAGCGATCATTTTGCCGATGTAGCCGAAGTCGATTGACGGCATGGGCTGATGGAGGGCGGCGGCGGCGTACTTGCCTATGAGACCGTCGAAGAGCTTGGTCGTCACCTTGCCCATGAGCTTGGGGCCGACGATGCTGAAGGCCGTGCTCAATGCCGCGAGGAAGAGCACGACGAGGATCTGGCTCCTTCGCGGGCCGAAGTAGGTGATGAGCCGGCGTATGGTCTGTCCCATGTTCTTGGGCTTTTCGACAGGCCCGCCACCACGGTTTCCTGGGCCGAAGCCCATCGGCCGCGGTCCTTGCCGTTGGCCTGGCGCCGCCGTGCCCGGTCTCTGCCCCGGACGATTTGTGTCGCTCATGCTATCTCCTCCTCGGAGAGCTGGGAGGCCACGATCTCTTTGTAGATGGCGCAGGAGGCGTAAAGCTCCTTGTGGGTGCCCATGCCCGCGATCCTGCCCTCGTCCATGACGATGATTCTGTCCGCGTCCATGATGGTGGCGACGCGCTGACCCACTATTATGACCGTCGCGCTCGAGGTCTCCCTGTGCAGCGCCGCGCGCAGCGCGGCGTCGGTCTTGAAGTCGAGGGCCGAGAAACTGTCGTCGAAAAGATATATATCCGGGCGCTTGACCAGCGCGCGAGCGATCGACAGCCGCTGCTTTTGCCCGCCCGAGACATTCGTGCCGCCCTGGGCTATGGCTGAGTCGAAGCCGTTTTCCATGGCGGACACGAAGTCGAGGGCCTGGGCGGTCTCGGCCGCCTTGCGCACTTCTTCGTCGCTCGCGTCCTTGTTCCCGTAGCGGATATTCTCCGCGACGGTGCCCGTGAAGAGGGTGGCTTTCTGCGGTACGTAGCCGATGCGAGAGCGCAGGTCGGCCTGGGTCATGTCGCGCACGTCCACGCCGTCCACCAATACCGAGCCTTCAGTGGCGTCGTAGAAGCGCGGAATGAGCGAAAGCAGCGTCGACTTGCCCGAGCCCGTACTGCCGATGATCGCCGTCGTTTCGCCGGGGCGCGCCTCGAAGGAGATGGCGCGGACGGCCGGTTCCTCTGCGCCGTGGTACTTGAAGGCCACGTCCTTGAACTCGACGTAGCCGCGCTTGTTCGCGACGGGTTTCGTCGGCCGCACGGGGTCGACGATCTCGCTCTCGAGCTCGAGAGCCTCGTTGATGCGATCGGCCGACGCCTGGGCCCTCGGGATCATGATGAACATGATAGAGGCCATGAGAAAGGAGAAGAGAATCTGCATCGCGTACTGGAGGAAGGCCATCATGTTCCCGACGTTGGAAAGGCCGACGTCGATGCGCTTGGTGCCGAACCAGAGGATGCCCAGCGTGGTGAGGTTCATGACAAGCATCATGGACGGCATGAGGGCGGCGAACATGCGGTTGACGCGTATCGCGGTATCGGTCAGGTCCCGGTTGGCCTCGTTGAAGCGCACCTTCTCAGACGCACCGCGGTCGAAGGCCCGGATGACTCGTATGCCCGTGAGGTTCTCGCGCAGGATGAGGTTGATCTTGTCGATCTTCTTCTGGATCGCCTGGAAAAGCGGGAAGCCTTTCACTGCGACGGTCAGGATGAGCGCCGCCAGGATGGGGATGACGACCACGATGATCCAGGCGAGGCCTGCGTCCTTTTGGAGGGCGAGGATGATGCCGCCGATGGCCGTGATCGGCGCCTGGATGAGCATGCGCATCGTCATCACCATCACGTTTTGCACCTGCGTCACGTCGTTCGTGCTGCGGGTGATGAGCGAGGGCGTGCCGACCTTGTCGAACTCCACCAGGGAATAGCTGGACACCTTGCGGAAGATTCGGCTCCGTATCTCTTCGCCCAGACCCATCGAGATATGCGAGGAAAGGTAGCTCGACAGGACCGCGCAGACGGACGAGACGAGCGCCACGCCGAGCATCAAGAGCCCAGTCCGCATGATGTACTCGATATCGTTGTTGGTGATGCCCTTGTTGACGATGTCGGACATGAGATTGGGCAGGTAGAGATCGCACATGCACTGGCAGAAGACGACCACGAACGCAGCCGTGATGGGAACCGCGAAGGGGCGAAGCATCTTCATGAGCTTGAGCATTCGGCGCCGCCTTCTAAAGCTTCGCGAGGGCCGCTGCTCGCTCGAGGTCCGCGGTCGCGATCTGCTCGTCTATAAGTTTGTTCGCGATAGAGAACTCGACCCTCAGGCGCGACAATCGCGCGGTCAGGAGGTCTAGGTCCGAGGCCGTGCCCGCAGCGACTTTCTGCTCGGTGACGCGCTCGTTTTCCTTGGCCTGGTCGATCATTCCGGAGACGAGGGCGTAGTCCTTGCGCGTCTGCAGGAAGCTCTGCAGGCATGTCCGTACGTCGAGCGCGACGATCTCGCGCTGGCGGCCGTCGTCTGCCTGACTCTTCTTTACGGCATCCGCCTGCGCATCACGCTCCGCGAGGTTGGCAGGCAGGCCTCCGAGGTCGTAGGTCAAGGAGGCGCCGAGAGTCCAGGTGCCCGTAAACAGCGTAGGGTCGCTCTGGAAAGCCTCGCGGGGATTGGGGTCGGCGTAGAGATAGCTACCGCTGATCGAGAGAGTCGGGTAAAGGGGTGCTTCGGCAATCTTTCGCCCGACCTCCGCGGCGACGGCCGTAAGTGCCGAGGCCCGCGTTTCGGGGCGGTTGTCGAGGGCCTGGCGAATGAGCGCGGCCTCGTCCAGGGTCGGGAAGCGATCATCGGGAACAGGCTGGGGTTCGGAAGTCAGGGAGTAGTCGGTCTCGGGAGTCGGGTCAGCTGCCGGAGAGGCCACGCTCCCTGTAGTGGGCTCGACGAGCGCGGCCACGTTCCAGAAGGCGCGCCTTTGGGTGCTGACTCCAGCATCGAGGTCCATCTGTGCCTGGTCGGCGCGCATCTGCGCGGAAAGCAGGTCGGCCTTCATGGCCGCGCCCTGGGCGACCTGCGTCTTTGCGAGGTCGAGGTCCTGCGTCGCCAAGTCCAGGCTTTCCTTGAGCATGGCGACGTTCTTGGTCGCCCTTTCGGCCTCCCAGTAGGCACGCTGGGCTTCGAAGACTATGGAGCGCTTGATCATCTCGGTCGCGATGCCCTTGCCCTGGGCCTGCAGATGAGCGAGCTCCGCGGACTCCTTGAGACGGAAGCCGGCGAAGACGGGATACTGCATGTTGGCGCCTAGAGAGAACTCGTTGTCGAGGGAAGGGATGGATATACTCACCGGATGCCCGGCAATTTCCATAGATAAAGAAGTCGACAGGTCGCTCAGCCTCGTATAGCCGGCCGACAGGGACAGGGAGGGCAGCTTGCGCAACTCGGCCTCCTTCGCTTTCTGTTGCGCGGAAAGCTCGTCCCAGCGCGCGCTCTCGACGCGGGGATCGCCTGCGAGAGCGGCTGCTACCACGCCATCGGTTGACAGGGCCTTGGGCTCGGCGCCCAGGCCTTGGATGCAGACGGCCACCGCGAAGAAAGCGATGGCCGCGCCTATGTTGGCTCTTTTCAATCTCCGGCTCCTTTTCATTTCGATGCTCTCGTGTCCGAATCCTGACAGTCGAGAGTCCCCTGATTTTCAAAATACTGGATTACATCGTTGAGAACCTCGAGGAAGATCCGGCTCTTTTCCTGCCCAAGGTGCTCGACAAGGCCGCTGAAGACCGAATCCAGGGAGCCCATCATCTGATCGATGCTGCGTTTGCCTTCCTCGGTGAGATATACTCGCACCGCCCTGCGATCTTCGGGGTCCATCTTCCTGCCGACCATACCGCGCTCCTCGAGCGTGGTGACCATCTGAGTTATGCCTGAGGCCGTGATGCCGGTGGCCTGTGCCAGTTCGCTGACGCGCGCTCCGTCCTCGCCCTCTTTCGTCGTTTTGCGGATCCTGGCCAGGAGCATGAAGCTGGCTGGCCTCTCCTTGAACTTTAGCTCGTTCCAAAATCTACGATGGAGGAGGAAGTCGACGCGTTTGAGCTGGGCGGAGAGATCTTTAGCCCTTATTACGTCTTTTTCATCCACGCCCAGCCTCCATGATCAAATATATGTTAGCGCCTAAATAATTCATATCCTAACTTATTTAGACAATAATCAATCTGTCACTGGACATCAAGGACAAAGTGGATCTTTTTCCTTTTTTGCGAATTATTGCAACGTTTTGCGTACAGTCGCACATCATTCCGTTGCATATGCTTGGAAATTTGCGAAGATGAAGAGATAAGGATAGAGGTTGAGGGGAACTTCCGAGTAAGGAAATAAGAAGACAAAAGATACCTCATACGCTCGCCTCACGAATCAGCCGAAAGACCGAACCGGATATCATCCGCGAACGGTCCCGGGCTTAATCAGTTTTGCCGATTTTCAGCATCGCTGATTGGTCGGCTAACGCCGACTAAGCCCCGAACTAGCCTGATTAGGCTGCTATGCTCATATAATATATGGAATAAAGTTAGGAGCGTCAATTAAAGCTGTTTCTACAGTTGGAAAATTAATGAACAGGTGTGGTAATCTGTTCCGTCATGCGCAGACTTCGTCCCGCGGCGCCGGCGTGCGCTTCTTCTGTCCATCTTGCTCGAGGGCGAGCCAGTCGATAGAAGTGGCCATCCCTTCTCGGAGCGAGGACGGAGACTGCTTCGGCGACAAGCCTGTCAGCTGGGTGACGGTACCTTTTGACAATAATCAGCGTGTGATACATATTCCAGAGGTATGGTTACCACGCTCGAGGTGCTCGTCGCCTTATTCATCGCCTATTCCTTCCTCGGCTGGATAATCGAGTCCGGCTTCAAGACGATCCGCAGGCAGCAGGGCTTCGTCAATTCGGGGCTGCTCTACGGGCCTGTAGTGCCGATTTACGGGTGCGGGGCGCTCCTTCACGACTTCTTCCTCTACGATTGGCGTACGTCGAAGGGGCGTCACCACCCTAGCCGGCATCCCGGCGTCGCCCTCTCTAACGCTCACGCTCGCTTCGCCCTCAATCCGGTCGAAGAGGATATAATCCTCACGCATATGTGGCCTGTCGCGAAGCCGTTCTATTCCTTCAAGGAGTCCTTCCTGGTGAGCTCGATCGACAAGCTTGTATCGACGAAGGAAGCGGCGAAGATGCTGAAGAATGCCGCCTTCGAGTCCGGCGCGAAGGCCTAGGCGTCCGCCATGGGAGGCAGGAAGCCACCATTCGGCGAAATGAAGGAGCGCTTCTCGATCGGCGAGGCGGCGGATTTTTTTGGCATTTCGCGGACCTCCTGCGCTACTACGAGAAAGAAGGGCTCATTTCCCCCTCGGGCGTGGGCGCGAACAGCTATAGGCAGTACGCTTTCAAGGACCTGCTCAAGCTCAATTACGTGCGGGTCCTCCGTGCGCTCGATTTCAGCCTCGAGGATATCGCCGCGTTCATCGGCGAGCGGGACTTGATCGGGCAGGACCGCATGCTCGTCGATAAGCAGCTCGAGCGGCGCATCAAGGAGCTCGAACGTATCTGCGATCGCAGCTACTATCGCTCTGCAGTATATGAAGGCAAGCAACTACGAGGCCAACGGTAATCTCGTCCGCGCGATCATCGCCGAGTCTGGCCCCACGGCCGACTGGCTCAACGCCAAGCTCAAGGAGAAGGGCGGCGAGATCCACTTCGGAACCCCCGCCACAGCCCTCCTCATGGGAAAGGACGGCTCTTCCGTGGTCGGCGTCGTCGCGAAGAGGGTTTCCGGCGCGAAGCTGACCATCAATGCCAAGTCGGTCATCCTCGCGATGGCCTGGACCATCTTCGATCAAGGAACCGTCGACAGGATGAGGTCCAAGGGCACGGTCTCCATCGTTGACCTCTACGGTACCTGGAAGGACAGACCGCAGCGCTTCATGGAGATGGGCGAGCCCAATGACACCGACGAATACATCAAGGAAAGTGCCGAGCCCTTCGATCTGGACACCGTCCTCGCGGAGGGCGAAAAAGTCGGCCTCGTCGTCAAGGCGGCCCCCTTGCGTCTTTGGTATGCACTATCCAACCGGAAAAGCCCAGAGTAGTATCTGGTTAATGTAATCGACAGCAGTTATTCTGAAATTATATGAACAGTCTCTCGTACAGCGAGGGGCCTAATAATCGGGAGGCATTATGCATAGAGCCATTTTTTGCTCGGTTTCCTTATTATTAGGCCTTGTCCTGATAATTCTTCCATTTTATGTGCGCAAGAAATACTGGCAAGCCCTTGTCGATAATGGGCTTGCGAAGAATGAAAGAAGGAATAGAGTATTGTCGATAATGGCAGGTGGCATATTCGTAGTTTTTTCTATTCTTGGGATGATGCGAATACGTTTATTCTAATTCGTGTAAAAGCCTTCGTAAGCGGCTGACCTTAGTGCTTAACTACTGCCATCTTGAGCGCCGCCTCGAGCTTCCCGATGGCGAGGGCTTTGCGCTTTTCTTCCATAAAAGACGCGCGGATGCCATTGTGCAGGAGACGAGAGATGCCGTCGACACCGATTCGGAGAAGTTCGAGGCAGCGTTCGTACTCGCCATCCAGCTCGATGTCGAAGAGGTTGGGGTCGTCGGTATTGAGCGTGGCACAAAGCCCGCGCTTGAGAAAGTCTTTTAATGGGTGCTCTTCGTAGCGATGGACGTACTTACCGGTGACGACATTGCTCGTTGGACATACTTCGAGAGCGATGTTTCGCTCCTTCATAAGATCCATGAGGGACGGGTCCTGGATGGCGGAAGTGCCGTGGCCTATGCGCTCGGCTCCGAGCTCGACGACCGCGTCGCGAATCGACTCGGGCCCCACTTCTTCGCCCGCGTGTGCGACCGTGTGGAGCCCCGCCTCGCGAGCCGCGCGGAAGACGTCTTTGTAGGCGATGCAGGGATTGCCGATCTCTTGTCCGCCCAAGCCTATGCCGATGACGCGGTCGTTGGGACGGCGGCTCTGATAGCTTAAGAGATGGGCGAGGTTGCGACTAGCGTTGTCGCGGCCGAAGCTGCGCGATACGTCGATGAGGAGGCGCACGTCAGGCCCGCCTGACGCGGCGAGCTTCGCAAAGCCCTCGACGAGTGGATCCATGATGCCCTCGAAGTCGACGGCGCCCTGCCTGAGAACCATCGAGGGAGCGACGAATATCTCTAGATAGTAGATGTTATTGCGGCGAGCGTAGGATTCGACGTCGGAGACTATGCAGGTAAAGTCCTCGGAGGTGCGGAAGAGGGTCTGCAGGAACATGAAGTTTTTAAGCATGACCCCGAGCGAGTCCATCTCGAGGAGCTTGTGGAAGTCAGCAGGGTTTTTGAGGGAGGGTTCGGCCTTGTATTTCGCGTTGAGGCGGGAATAACTATCGAAGCTGACCGTAGCCTCGGCGTGGATGTGTATCTCGGTCTTCGGCAGAGAGGCGACGAAGTCCGAGACGCGCTGCGATGCCATACTGAATGCCCCCGCTTGTTTATATCTCTCCGACATAATTATCGGCATACATGTTAATCTGTGGGACGTAAAAATGAAAAAAACAAGGATTTAGGCCTTATCCCGATAAAGATTGCCTAAAAAGCAATCGTAAAAGCCGTATAACGCCCTGTCGGTTCGCGAGCCTGGGCCCGGACCGAGTCGACGACCGCCCCTGGCGGACCTTCCTCGAGCCACGCGCGGAAGTCCGCGAGGGCATGGCTTGAGCCTTCGGCCCAGAGTTCGACGTCGCCCGAGTCCAGGTTGCGGACGTAGCCGACAAGGCTGAGGCTCTCTGCCTCCCTCTGTGCCCAGTAACGGAAGCCGACTCCCTGGACCGAGCCCGAGACCAGCGCGCTGAAGGCCCCGAAGCCGGACTTAGCCGCGGTTGCCAGCCGGAGCCCCCATGAGGGCCTCGATGCGAGCCTCGAGGTCGCTATAATCGAAGGGTTTATAGAGGACGTCGAAGGGGATCTCGAAGTCAGGCCTAAGGAAACCCGAAGTGATGAGTACGCGCTTGCCCGAGCAGTATTTTTTGAGGAGCTTGATCCAGTAATCGCCGCCCAGGACGTCCATACGATAATCGGAGACTATGAGGTCGACATCGTAATCGAGCAGCTGCTTGAGCGCCCCTACGCCGTCGGAGGCTACGAGGATCTCGTAGCCCTTCTTGACCAGATAGTCGCGTAGGGAAAGGCGTATGGCGTCCTCGTCCTCGACAAGAAGCACGAGGCCCTTAGTCGGCATCGCGGGCCTTCGTCTTCGCGGCGAAATCGGCCACCGATTGGGCGACCGCGTCGAAATCCAGAGGCTTGGCGAAGAAGGCGTCCGCTCCTTCCGAAAGCATGGCCTCGGCCTCCTCGGGCCGGTCGAGGCCGGTCATCGCGATGATGAAGGGCTTGCCGAAACCGGGGTCTTCCTTGATCTTGCGGCAAAGAGCGTGACCGTCTACCCCGGGCAGGTCTATGTCGAGGACGACGAAGCCCGGTCGCTTCTCCGCGAGGAGCCGGCCCGCCTCGAAACCGTCGAAGGCCTGGTGCACGGTGTAGTCGGCGAGCTTACGGGAAAACCAACGCTTTATGAGGTCGTTGAGTTCGGCATCGTCGTCGACGACGAGAACCGCTCCCCAATCGACGTCTTCTTTAAATCGCTCCTCGAGCTCGAGGGGGATTCGCATGCCGCGCGAGTCGAGGAAGCTGACGAGGTCTTCTGCGTAGATTCGATACTGGCCGCCCGGCGTAGTGAATGCCTTGAGGTAGCCGTTGCGGATCCAGTTGATAGCTGTCTGATTGACGACACCGCAAAGATTCGCCACCTCAAGCGCGGAGAAGATTCGTATCTTCTTTATGCTCTTCGCCATAAGCCTTCCTAACTGACAGTCAATTCAGTATAGCCAATATATCCATAGTGTCAAAGATAACTTTTGCCCATTTCAAATCCGTTCAGGGTGATCTCCAACGATTCACATGATATGCGCATTACGAAGAATCTACCTTTTATATCTCTGCAAAGGAAGATCTAAAATGAACATATGTGTTTGAGATAGATCATATTTTGTTTGTTTTAGATTGACGACTGTTGGAACCGGGTGTACAACGACTTCAGATAGTGCCTAGCAAAAGACTATGAGGAGATGAGGAGATCCACATGAGCGAGGCCGATGCAGGGGTAGATATAGGCAGGCGATTTCCACCTGACTTTCTCTTCGGAGCGAGTACCTCGGCTTACCAAATCGAGGGTTCGCCACAGGCCGACGGTAAAGGCGAGTCCATTTGGGATCGGTTTTGCCGCAAAAAGGGCGCAATAGCTAAGGGCGAGAGCGGAGAGAAGGCCTGCGACCACTATAAGCTATGGAAGGATGACGTCGGACTCATGAGGGAACTTGGACTCGAGTCTTACCGCTTCTCCGTGTCCTGGCCCCGGGTCCAAGCCCAAGGAGCGGGGGAGGTCAATTTCCAGGGCCTCGCGTTTTATGACCGCCTCGTGGATGCTCTTCTCGAGGCGGGGGTAGTGCCCTTCCTTACGCTCTACCACTGGGACCTTCCTCAGACACTCCAGGATAGGGGCGGCTGGGGCAATCGCGACATAGCTGAGCGCTTTGCGGACTACGCCGCCATCGTGGCCAAGGCCCTCGGAGACAGGGTCCGCTACTTCACGACGCTCAACGAGCCTTGGATGTTCGCCATCGTGGGCAACCTCCTGGGCCAACATGCGCCGGGGAAGCGGAATCCTTGGGTCGCCGCGAGGGTTGTGCACCATGCCGTCCTGGCCCACGACAGGGCCGCCTTGGCCATACGCGCCTGGGCCCCTAAGGCCGAGGTCGGCATATCTCTCAGCCTCGACCCAGTCGAGCCTGCATCCGAGACGCCACGGGACATAGAGGCCGCGAGGAGGGCTGACACTTTCATGAACCGTTGGCTCCTCGATCCCATTCTCCGGGGCGCCTATTCAGACGATGTGCGGGCCATGCTCGGCCCCTTTTTCCCCAGGCTGAGGCAGGCCGACGAGGATCTCATGCGCGGCTCTAGGCTCGACTTCCTCGGCATCAATACTTATACGCGCGAAAAGGCGCGCTATGCAAAGGGGATCCCCTTCTTCCATTTCTGGACGGACGCCGGCGACATACCGGATACCGAATTTGAACGGGATGGGGCTCTCTTCACCAGCATGGGCTCGGAGGTCTATCCACCAGCCTTGAGCATCATCCTCAAGCGTCTCCGGGACGAGTACGGCAACCCACCCGTCTTTGTCACCGAGAATGGGGCGGCCTTCAGCGACAGGCCCACAGAGGGCCGCGTGAAGGATCCTAAACGCGTCGCCTTCATCGACGGGTATCTCGCGGAAGCGGCGAGGGCTCTTGAAGAGGGCTGCGACCTCCGAGGCTACTTCTACTGGTCGCTGTTCGACAACTTCGAATGGGCCTATGGCTACGACAAGCAGTTAGGCCTCGTCTACGTCGATTACGAGACCGAGGAAAGGATCGTCAAGGATTCGGGGCGGCATTACGCCGCGATCATCGCCGCGCACAGAGTCGCGGGAAAGGGGAGGGGCTAGGATGGGCACGGCGGCACGTAAAGAAACATGGGAAGCGGTCTTCGAAGTCGTCAATCGAACCGAGGTGGTGGACGCCCACACGCACGTGCAGGACGACATAACGGGCTTCACGCGGGAGCTATCGCGGGGAAACCTAGCGGGCACCCAGGCGGCATTCAATCGGCCATCAGAGGCGGTGGTGGAGGCGGGCATCGCGGCGGGGCGCCTAATGCGCAGGTCGATGCTCGACCCCACCCACGCCTTGTTCTATTCGTGGTTCGCGGAGATCGTAGACGGGGCCAATGGGAGGCTCGACGAGGCCATAGCTCTCCTCGGGGACAATTCCGTGGCCTCACGCACGGCCGCGGGCCGCTTCCTCCTCGAGGAGCTTCGCGATAGCCGCTACTCGGAATATGCGCTCTGGCTGCGCTACATGTTCCACCTTTATCCGGCCTTTTCCGAGGACGCAGATCCCCTGGACCCTCGCAACTTCGATCTTCTTTGGTCGGCAGTGGAGTCGGCCCGCCGCGATCAAGGTTTCCCGGAACGAATTCTCCGCGACCACGGCATCAAGGCCTACGTGACGAGCATAGAGAACAGGGATGGCCTGCCTCCTTCGCTCCCCGTGCACCCCGGGGACGTGGACCTCGCGCACGCGAGCCATCCCGAGGCTTGGTCCATGTTCGACTTCAACGGCCTACTCTGGCCGGAGCGGGCCACGGACTTCGGCCTCTTCACCCAGGGCCACAAGTACGAGGCGGAGAAATACATCCCCCACCTCGAGGAGTATTTCGGCCGCGAGATCAGCTCGGTGGAGGGCCTCAAGGACGCAGTCCACGGGTTCTTCTTCTCCGTGCTGCGGAGTCCGAAGTCGAACCCTCGAAGCCGCATCCTTTACGTCGACGGCTTCCAGTCGGAGAGCTTCCGCTTCAGCCGGCCCTACTCGAGGGCAAAGGTCGACTATGCCATACGCCACCATCGCGACCAACTCGAGGGAGAGCTCCGCGACGAGGTGATATCCTGCGTGGCCGAGGCCATGCTCGAGGCCTTGGACGATATTGGCCGCGAATACAGGGAGTCCGGCTCTCGCTCGGGCTGCTGCATCCAGCTCTGCGGGGGCGCGCGGCATTTCATGGACTGGTCGCGCGAGATACTCTCCTTCCCGGTGCCAATATCTCGCCTGCCTCAGGACGAGTACCCGGTCTGGGCAAGGTATCCCAACGTCCACTTCGAGTACATTTGCGCCCACGAGTCCCTCTACTGGGACATGGCGGCCGCGGCCAAGCAGGTGGGCAACGTATCGGCCGGTCCTTGGTGGCACTTCTTTAGGAGGCGCAAGCTCGCCCAGATGATCTACGACCAGATCAGCATGGGGCCGCTCTCTTCCATCGCCCTCGGATTCACCGACGCCCGCTTCGTGGAAATGCTCGCCGCGAAGTACCGTTCGCTCCGCCTCGCCCTAGCCGACGCTCTCGCCGACCTCGTCGATGACGAGATGACTTTCATGTCAGGCAAGCTCGAGGCCGTGGGCGAAATCGCCTCGGAGCTCCTTCTTAAAAACCCGGCGGAAGTGCATCATATTCCGCTCGACTGACGGGAGGAGAGGCGATGACGGAAAACATAGAAAAGACGCTCGAGATACTCACTCGAAAGGGATACCAGAGCGTCGCTGAACTTGCGGAAGAGCTGGGCGTCTCGGACATGACTGTGCGCCGCTACCTCGACAAGCTCGAAGAAAAAAAATTAATAACAAGGACTTTCGGCGGGGCATTCGTGGGCAAGGACATGATCGAGGTCGACTATCGCGCCCGCGACGCTGAGCGCCACGCCGAAAAAAAGGCGATAGGCAAGGCGGCCTACGCGCTCATCGAGCCCGGGGAATCAGTGTTCATAGACGCGGGGACGACGGCGGCCCACCTCGCGGCCGCCGTGGACGACACGAAGCGAATCTCGGTCGTGACCAACTCCCTTATAGCCATGGGCCTCCTCGAGAGGCGGAGTAACGTCGAGACCCTGGTCCTGGGTGGGAGAATTCATGCTCCTTCGGAGTCACTCATCGGCCCTCTTGCGGAGGAAGCCGTTGCCCAGTTTCGTTTCGGGAAGGCCTTCCTTGGCGCGAACGGCATAGATGGGGCAGGCTTCACGCAAGCCAACATGGACGAAGTACCGATAAAGAAATGCGCCGCGGCCAACGCCCGAGAGGTGATAGTCCTGGCGGACAGCAGCAAGTTCGACACGCACAAACTCGTCCTCTTTCTGAGGCTCGAACAAGTCTCCACGCTAATTACGGACCCGGGCATACCGCCGCAGTATAAGCAAGAGTTCGAGGAAAAGGGGCTGCGTGTGATCATAGCCGAGCCTGAGGCCCAAGCAGGCGAATGATGGAGGATGTCATGGGTTTCATTCCGATGGGTGCCCTCATGGAGAGGGCTTATCAGAAAGGCTATGCGATTCCGGCTTTCTGCGCCTGGAACGCCGAGGTCATGGCGGCGACGCTCCGCGTCGCCGAGCGGCTCGAGGCGCCGGTCATACTCATGCAGGGCCCGGGAGAATTCCCTGTATTGGAGCCTGGCACGATGGCCTCGGTGGCCAGGGCCGTCCTTGGCCGCTACACCGAGGCGACGGCGGCCCTCCATCTCGATCACGGCGACAGCCTCGAACTCGTGAGAACCTGTCTCGACTCGGGCTACAGTTCCGTCATGCTCGACTTTTCCACTCGCTCATTCGAGGAGAACACCGAGGGGCTCGCCAAGGTCGTCGAACTCGCTCGCCCCCTCAGCGTGACTGTGGAGGGAGAGCTCGGCCACGTAGGCAAGGCGGACACTGTGAGCATGGAAGGCCCTGGCGCAAGCAGCTTCACTGATCCCGCGCTCGCGCAGCGCTTCGTCGAGGCTACGGGCGTGGAGGTCCTCGCTGTGTCCATAGGCAACAAGCACGGTTTCTACCAGGGCGAGCCCAAGCTCGACTTCGGCCTGCTTGCCGAGCTCCGCGATGCGGCGAGAGTGCCCCTCGTCCTCCATGGCGGTACGGGCATACCGCCCGCCGATGTCGAGCGGGCCGTCTCTCTCGGCATAGCCAAGGTCAATGTGGCGAGCGAGCTCGTCCATGGACTGCGCTCTTCCCTCTCCTCTCAGTGGGCTGCCGGTCGCAATCTCTGGACACCGGGCGCCATCGCCGAGGCCATGCCTAGCCTGGAGGCGACAATGGAAAAATGGATCCGCATCACGGGCGCCGTGGGCAAGGCCCACTGATCGGGCAGCCATGGCCACTTCTGCGCGCGCGACCAGGCCGATAGACGTCCTCGCCCTCGGGGCGGCGGCTGTGGACGATCTCCTTTTCGTGGACGCCTACCCGCCCCCCGACAGCAAGTGCGAGATCGCTCGACACGAGCGAAGAATAGGCGGTCTCGCGGCCGTCGCCCTCATCGCCGCTGTCCGTATGGGCGCCCGCGCAGCCTACGCCGGTTGTCTCTGCGAGGAGGAGTCTGCGCGCTTCGTCCGCCTCGGGCTACAGGCCGAGGGCGTTTCAGTGGGCCATATCGTGCCCAGGGCGGCGGCCCTGCCCTTCCGCTCCACCATTGTCGTGGACCTCTCCACAGGCTCAAGGACCATCATGTTCGACGCCTCCTCGGTATACGGGGCGGACGCAGAGCTTCCTGCGGAAGAAGTCATCCGCTCGAGCGCAGTCCTTCTCGTGGATCACGTAGGGCTCGCAGGCATGGCGAGGGCGGCCCGCATAGCCCGCGCCGCCGGCATCCCTGTCGTGGCCGACTTCGAGAGGGCAGGGAGGCCGCCCTTCGACGAACTCTTCGAACTCTCGAACCATCTTATCCTGCCAGCGGCGTTCGCAAAGAGCCTCACAGGGGCCACGAGCTCTGAGGAGGCGGTCCGTGCCCTCTGGAAACAGACTAGGGAGGCAGTCGTCGTGACCGAAGGGGAACTGGGGTCGTGGTATGCCTCTCTGGCCGAGGGCGGCAGGGTTTTCCACGAGGAAGCTTTCAGGGTCCAGACGCGTGACACGACGGGCTGTGGCGACGTTTTCCACGGTGTCTACGCCGCGGCTCTCGCGAAGGGGCTTCCCATCCAGGATCGCGTACGTCTCGCCTCCGCTACGGCCGCGTTAACGGCGGCACGGGGCCGGGGAGCCTCAGGAATTCCGCGCCTCGCAGAAGTCGAGGACTATATTGGCGCCTATGGGCGTCAGGGACAGCGATATGACTAATGACATATGTATTCCCGAGAGGCTTCCGAGATGGAAGCTCATCGTCTTCGCGCTCGGCCAGCTGGGCTGGTCGCTTGCGTCGTATGGAGTGTCGAACCTCGTGATGTACTTCTACATGCCGCCCGAGGACGCGAGCGCGCATCGCGTTTTCCCCTCCTTCCTCTTCGAGGGGGCAGTCCTTGGGGTCCTCACTATCATTGGTCTCATCAACTTCGGGGCACGGGCCTTCGACGCCGTGACGAATCCTCTCCTTGCTTCCTGGTCGGATCGCTCCAAGTCCAAGCTCGGCAGACGACGCTTTTTCATGGCCATAAGCGCCGCCCCTTTCGCCCTTTTCTCCGTCCTCGTCTTCCTTCCTTTAAAGTCCTTCGCGCTCGCCCCGAGTCTCCAGCAGAGTCTTCCCAATGCCCTCTGGCTCGCCTTCGCAATCCTCGTCTTCTATTTCTTCTTCGTTATGTACACGGCCCCCTATAATGCCCTCATATGCGAGCTTGGCCACAACCCGCGGGAGAGGCTCACCATCTCCACCGTCATCTCGATCACCTGGGCCCTCGGATTCGCGATCGGCAACTTCGTCTATGACTTCCAGACGATCTTCGAGCGTTCTGGCATGGACTCCGTGCGCGCCTTCCAGACCGTGGAGGCCCTCTGCGCGGCCCTTGCCTTTGTCCTCATGATCCTCCCCGTCATATTCATCGACGAGAGGCGTTATGCGGCATACTCCGTCTCCGAGGAGGGCACCCTGCACGCCCTCAAGTCCTCCCTCTCGAATCGCAATTTCCTCGTCTTCCTCATCGCCGAGCTTCTCTACTTCGTCTGCCAGACCATCATACAAATGGGCATTGTGTACTACGTCATCACCCTACTCGGCCTGCCAAAGGAGGAAACATCCATCCTCATGATGGGCATGTTCGTCCTTTCCTTTGTTTTCTACCCTGTCGTAACCTGGGCGGCGAGGAAGTGGGAGAAACGGCGGGTCCTTCTGGCCGGTTTTGCGATACTCTTTTTCAATTTCGTGACCTTCGCCCTCATGGGTGTGCTCAAGGTGCCGAGCCACGCGTTCGCCTGGTTCGCGGTGATTACCTGCGCCCCGGCGCAGGCAATATTCGGCATTCTTCCCAATGCGGTCGTCGCGGACATCGCCGAGGCCGACGGCATAGAGACGGGCAACTTCAAGGCGGGCATATTCTTTGGAGTGAGGTCATTCGAAACCAACGTGGGCACGAGCCTTGCCAATATACTCTTTCCTTCCCTCCTTACCCTTGGCATGTCGGCGGCCAATCCCTTCGGGATCAGGATGAGCGCCATCGTCTCCGTCGTCATATGCGTGGCCGGCTTCCTCGTCTTCTTCCTCTATGACGAGCGAAAGACCCTTAAGAGTCTCGCCAAGAAGGAGCGGATAACTTACTGAGTGATCACCCTCGAGTCGCATCCCCCGCTCTCTACTCATGTCCAGCAAACCGAAGCTCGAAGTCCTCGGCCAGGAGCGAATGGATCGGGGGAAGACCTATCTTTTCGTGGCTAATCAGCTGAAAACTGGACCTCGCGGCGAGAAGGAACATCGAGAATAGGATGCGCAAAGAGCTATCGATCATGAAAGAGAAGTACGCAACTTCGGCGTAAAAGGCATTGCTCTATTGATTTTTTACCCTGTTGTTCGTACCGTACGGAAATGGAATTGACTGAAAGCGCCATCGCCGAACTGAAAGTCGACGAGGTCGCCATCATGGACAAGATCGCCCGCGAGCTCGGCATACGTACGAGCCAGGTGTCGGCGGTCATATCGCTCGTCGCCGAAGGGTGCACCGTTCCCTTCATCAGCCGCTACCGCAAGGAGCGCACGGGGAGCCTCGACGAGGTGCAGGTTCGCGACTCCGCGCACAAGTTCGAGTCGGGCAAAGCCCTCGAGGAGCGCAGGCTCGAAGTGATCCGGGGCATCTTCGCCCTGGGCAAGCTCGATGCCGCGCTCTACGAGAACCTCCGCAAGGCCGATACGCTCGCGGAGCTCGAGGACATCTGGACTCCATTCAAGAAGAAGAAAAAAACCCGAGGCATGCTCGCCCTGGAGCGCGGCTTGGGGCCCTTGGCGGATATCATGACGGGCTCGGGCGAGGACGCGGTAGACGAGGCAGCGCCCAAATTCGTGCGCGAGGTGCCTGAGAAGCCGGAGCTTTCCGTGGCCACGGCCCGCGACGCCGTGCAGGGAGCCATGGACATCGTGGCCGAGCGATTGTCGCAGGACCCGGACATGCGGACAGCGGTCAAGCGCTTCTACGTCTCGGGCGGCCATCTCAAGGTGAAGGGCGTAGGCGACGAGGCCAAGAAGGAAAAATCGACCTATCAGATGTACTGGGACTACGCCGAGCCCCTGTCTGCCCTAAAGCCCCACCGGATACTGGCGATCAACCGCGGCGAGCGGGAGGGAGAGCTCGAGGTGAGCCTCGAGGTCGACGAAGACGGAGCGGTCGCTCTGTTGCAGGAGAAGAGCCGCACCTTCAACCGCTATCACCGTGAAGCGATCGCCGACGGCCTTCAGCGGCTCCTGGGGCCCGCGGTCCTGCGCGAGATCCGCAGCGAGGCATCCGAGCTCGCCGACGGCCACGGCATCGATGTCTTCTCCCAAAACCTGCGCAACCTCCTCATGCAGCCGCCCATCAAGGGAACGCGCGTGCTGGGCGTGGACCCCGGTATCCGCACGGGCACCAAGTGCGCCGCCCTCGACGAGACGGGCAAGTTCCTCGACTACTTCGTGATCAACCAAGAGCGCGACCATGAGGGCTCCAAGAAGGCGATCATCGCCGCGGTCAAGAAGCACGGCCTCAAGCTCATCGCGGTGGGCAACGGCACGGCGAGCCACGAGACCCAAGAGGCGGTTGCCCAAGCCATAGCCGAGGGAGGCCTCGACTGCGAGTTCACGGTCGTCGACGAGGACGGTGCCTCGGTCTACTCCGCGAGCGACACTGCACGCGACGAGTTCCCCGAGCTCGACCTTACGATCCGCGGTGCCATCTCGATAGGTCGGCGCCTCCAGGACCCCCTGGCAGAGCTCGTTAAGATCGACCCAAAGTCCATCGGCGTAGGCCTCTATCAGCACGATGTCAACCAGAAACGCCTCTCCGATACTCTCGACGAGGTCGTCGGCTCGGTCGTCAACAACGTGGGCGTCAACCTCAACACCGCCAGCGCTTCCCTTCTCAAGTACGTGTCGGGCATCAACGGCGGCACCGCGAAGAAAATCGTCAAGTACCGCGAGGAGAAGGGTGCGATAACCGCCCGCGATCAGCTGAAATCCATACCGGGGCTCGGGGACAAGACTTTCGAGCAGTGCGCGGGCTTCCTCAAGATTCCCGAAAGCCAGAACGTCCTCGATAATACCTGGGTACACCCCGAAAACTACGAGCTGGCCCTGGAACTATTGCCCACTGCCAAGGCGGGAGCGGAGCCCACCACTGAAACGCGCGCGGTGCTCAAAGAGAAGTATGGTGTCGGCGACACCACGATCGCCGACATCGTCGCCGAGCTCAAGAAGCCTAACCGAGACCCCCGAGAGGGCTTCCCTAAGCCCGTCCTGCAGAAAGGCGTCATCAAGTTCGAGGACCTGACCGAAGGCATGAAAGTCATGGGCAAGGTCAAGAACGTAGTCGACTTCGGAGCTTTCGTCGAGATCGGCATCAAGGAGAGCGCTCTCATCCACGTCTCCGAGATGTCCGACCGCTTCGTGAAAGACCCCATGGAGTGTCTCAAAGTCGGCGACGTGAAGGAGTTTCGCATCATCTCGATAGACCCTGGCCGCAGGCGCATCGGGCTGTCGCTCAAGACAGGTACGGGCGGGGCCAGGCAGGAAACTCGTCGCGAGAGCGTGATGGCGGGTGTCTCCGGAGGAGAGGCGCCTCGGCAGGATAGCGCCAGGCGAGTGGTCGTGGCGCGCAAGCCGGGCGGCGTCCCCGGCGGCCCTGCGTCGCGGCCCGAAAAGAGCTACGACAAGCGGCCTTCTCCCCGGAACGATAAAGACGACGACGGTATGACCTACAATCCCTTCGCTGACTTGCTGAAGAATAGGAAGAAATGAACCCACGATACAAGGATGAACGGGGGAATAAACCTGTTCATCCTTGTATCGCGCGCGAGGACTTGTGTTGTGTTTTCAACTAAACAGAGACGTTTCTTGACACATATTTTGCGTATTATACTTCGCTTTCCGAACATACCATTATAACTTCCGATTGCTCCGGATACTAAACCCGCTCACTGTGACAACAGTTAACGGTTATGAGTTATTGCTAATTCTGAAAGAAGCCATTAGATTATCACTAGACTTAGTATCATTGAAGACCCGATAAAGGAGAAAGTTCATGGCAGGAACCAGCAAACCGAGGGCTACGAAGAAATCGACAGCTTCAAAGACAAAGCCGGACGCAAAGGCGAAAGCTACGACGAAAGCGGCAAGGAAAAGTACCGCGAAAGTCGCGAAGCCGAAGGAAGAGAAGAAAATTTCTGAACGGACAATTGTTGCGAGGAAAACGCGCGGGCCTCGAAAGGCAAGGGCCGTAAAAGGTTTCGATGAACTTCTTAAAAAACAGGCCGAACTCGAATCCGTCACCAAGAAAGCGAAATCCGAGCTTCGGAAAGAGTATGACAAAACCCTTCAACATGCAGAATCGCTCAAAGATCAATACAAGAGCCTATTCCGTGAAGCCATCGATATTGTCAGTCCTAAGGCTAGCAGGGCTACAAAGGTAGCTAAAGCAACCCGAGGCGGCGGCCCGCGGGTACGGAGGACCGGTGCGGTCGCTCCGATTACGGAAGCCGAGGTTGAGTCATTCATCGAGCAGAAAGAACAGGGCCTAAGCATCGATAATATCAAGATACCAGGAAGGCGAATCAAGAGCGTCAAACGTATCGATGATGCCTACAACAAAGCGGATGTTAAAGATGCCAACTCGATCCGCGAAATGCTCAAATAAAGCAATATTACAGGGGGCGGATCGATGAAAACGGCATTGAACATCGTTAGTGTCATATTGATGGCAGGCGGCATTGTTTTAGGCCTTGACGGGATCAAAGTACTTAGCCTTTTCGCTTCAGGGCATCGTAGGTGGCTCCTGCTCGGAGCCGTATTGCTCATCGTTGGAATAGTCGTGCTTATCTTGAACAATAGAGGAAAGGCAAAGGCATAATCTTTGTAGACTGCTACGCCCTGATACAGTTCACTCTCTACGAAAAGCTATATGGTAATCCAGCCGCGCAGCGTCCGAGAGACCGTACGCCGCGCGTGCTCGTTAGGTGCGTTTTTGCCGGCTCAGCGATAGATCGAGAATTTCCCGTCGGTGCAGGTGGCGGTCACGGCGCCGCTCGAAGTGCTGTATGTGCCACTACCGGTGAAGGTGCCCGTCAGGTAGCCGCCGGTCGAGGGCGGGAAGTTCGTTATGGTTATTGTGCCTGAAGTCATGGTGTAGCCGCCGCCGGTTGAGTCCGGCGCGAGGTAGATAACGACGACCTTATTGCTGTCGATAGTATAAGTGCCTGTCCCCGAGAAGCCTCCCTCGGAAGCGATCATCCAGACGCCCGAGCTGGCGTTCTCTTGGGTCGACTCGGCCCAGCAGTCGAAGTTGTTCGCTGCCGATCCGTCCAGCCAATAGGAATAGGGCCCGGCGCTCAGACTCGTCCCGTTGACCGTCCCCGAGGCCGAGCTGTTCGTGCCGGAACCGCTCGATCCGCTAGAGCCGGATGACCCGCTAGAGCCCGAGGACCCGCTCGATCCCGAGGAACCGCCTGATGGATTGCTGCAGGCCGCAAACAGGAAGAGAATCGCGAGTGCCGGGAATAGGAATGATTTCTTCATAACATGTCCTCCTGGAATGGTCGAGGCATCGCGCCCCGACAGTATTCCCTTCGTATATATCCCGGGCCCGGGAAAGACGCTGGCCATAGCCTGTCTGGACAGAAAATTGCCACCGCGGATAATGTCTATTGATGCGCATGTGTCTTTGTTCGCGGAATCGGAGGCTCGATGTCCGATAAGGATTCCTCAGGCTTCGCGGAAGAGAACAGGAGAGCCGTCGCTAAGCTCAATCTCGTCGTGGCGTCGGCCTGCCTCATCTTTAATCTTGTCAGTATTCTGATCATCGACCCCCATGATTTCTCAAGAATCTCGAGCGCTCTTCTCTACGCGCGTATTCCGATGATCGCCGCGAGCCTTCTCGCCCTCGCCTGTGCTTTCCTCCCTTGGCTCAGCCGCTTTTCGATCCCTATCGCTGACATGCTCGTCCTTTTCATATTCCTCTTCGCGGCCCGGTTCATGCTGGAGGATCCCTCAGAGCCGCTGATGATCAACAGCTGGATCCTCTTCGTCGTGCTCGGCGTCGGCATCTTTCCGATTCCCCTTGCCCATTCCCTCGCCGTCTTCGCTTGCGCCTGCGCTTTCTTTTCCGCCAGCTACCTCTCGCAAGGCTCGCTTTGGGACCGTTTCATGCAGCTCTTCGTCGTCAATTCCGTCATCGCTGTCGCGGTCGCCGCTCCGGTGAAGTATTTTTTTTTCGCAGCCAGGAAGGCCGAGTTCATAGCGCGCGGGCGCTTGGAGGCGGCCAATCGCGAGATTTCCGGGCTCTACGAGCGGCTGAAGTCCCTCGACGCGCTCAAGAGCGACTTCATCGCCAATATCTCGCACGAACTCCGGACGCCCCTCACGCTCATCATCTCGCCGATCGAGGCCTTCCTCGACGGCAGCCTGCGGGTCGAGGACCAGCGCGCCTTTCTCGAGGGGCTCGACTCGAATGCGAAGCGGCTCAAGGGCCTGGTCGATGACATCCTCGATTTTTCCAAAATCGACTCAGGCAAGATGGAGCTTTGCCTGCGCGAGGTCGACGTCGGCGCGATCCTGCGCTCAATCGTCGAGGGTTTCCGACTCGCCGCGCTCGCCAAGGGAGACTCGCTCGAACTGGTCGATTCGCTCCACGAGGGCGGACATCGTGTCGACGTCCCTAAGTTCGAAAAGATTCTCTTCAATCTCCTGTCGAACGCGATGAAGTATACAGGTAAGGGTGGCGCTATCCGCGTCGAGGCGAGGGAGGATGGCGAGAGCTGGCAGGTATCAGTGTCCGACACGGGCCCCGGAATCCGGAGCGACCTCGTCGAGGTGGTCTTCGAGCGCTTCAGGAGGGCCGAGGTCGATTCGAACGATTCTCCCGGGGGCAGCGGCATCGGCCTCGCCTTGGCCCGGGAGCTCGCCGAGATGCAGGGCGGTCAGATACTGCTCCGCAGCCGCTACATCGGCGATTCCCCGGAGGATCACGGTTGCGAGTTCATTCTTCGAATGCCGGCGAGCCCCGCTGGTGCCCTTCCCGGGATCGCTCGGACCGAAGCGGCCGAGGAGCGTACTCTGGCTGTATCCGCCGATGTGGCCGGAATCCAGAGTCGGCGCGTCGATCCGGTCTTTTCGGACGAGCGAGAGCGAAAGCCTCATCTCCTCGTCGTGGAGGACAACCCCGAGATGGGCAGCTTCCTATTAAGTCTCCTCGGGCTTTCCTTCGCCGCCGATCTCGCGGAAGGGGGGACCGAGGCCCTCTCGCTGCTTGCGAGCGGCGACTACGACATTGTCCTCACCGACGTTATGATGCCCGGCCTCGACGGCCTCGAGCTGGCTCGGAGGCTCCGCGCCGATAGCCGGTTATCTTCCCTCCCGATCGTGATGCTGAGCGCTCGGGCGGATGTTCCGACTCGCCTGGACGGGCTCGACTCGGGCGCCGTCGATTACATCGTGAAGCCCTTCGATTCCCGCGAACTCGTCGCGCGGCTCAAATCTCAAGCGCACCTGAAGCTCCTGCGGGACCAGGTCGCCGCCGCGACGGCCGAGGGCGCGAGGGAGAAACGCCTCACCGAGGAGACGAGCACGAAGCTGAATCTGGCGCTGGACTTCATGCGGAAGAACTACCAGGACGACATCAGTCGCGAGTCGCTCGCGCGCAGCCTCGAGCTGAGCCCCGATCACTTCGGCCGGATGTTCCGTCGCCTGACCGGGAAGAAGGTCGTCGAATACCTCGCGGAACTTCGCCTGGAGCGCGCCTCCCAGGAGTTGCTGAACTCTTCGGCCCCGATAACCGAGATCGCCCTCGACAGCGGCTTCGAGAGCCTGCGCACCTTCAATCGCGCCTTCAAGCTGAAGTATGGCAAGAATCCAAGCGAGTTCCGCGAGGCGTGTGAATAGAAAAATCAAGGTAAAAAGTTTCGTCCAACTCAATGCTATTTTCGATGCTATTAAAGAGCCTTGTGATCCGTTGGGCGCTTCTTCACGGTTCAGCGGTAGATCGAGGAATTCCCGTCGGTGCAGGAGGTGGTCCCTTCAAATTGGATTCTCCCGGCGACTTCCCGAAAAAGGTCCGCATTCCATGCCTCGATGGACCTTGAATCTTTGACAAAGGGGAGTGCGTCTTCGGCCGCCTGTTTCCAATTCCCTTCCTTTCACGCGGGTCTTCCAGGAACGGCAGAGGGTCGCATGAAGTTTGCCTGCGAAAAGACATGGTAGGGACACGACCCTGATCGAGACAGGGAATGGCTCAAAGAGGGTTCTGATCTCGGTCTTGATACCGCTTGGCGGATGAGTATCGGTTTCCAGCTTCACCTTGACCAGACGGTTAGGTGCGGCCATCCCGGCGATACCCTCAGGGGCCTCGATGCGCAGCAAATGAATCTTTATGCATGTTCCCACCCCCGCTCTACCTGTGTGCGGGGCGGGAACCTCAACCCTCCAGCATTTCCGCCGCTATCCTTCCTAGCACGGTGCGGGGCAGAAGGACGGGCTTGTGCAGACTTTCCCTGAAGATGCTTCTGGCCTTTCCCGTGTAGCCGATGCAGTCGAGAACGACGAGATCGCAGGGGCTTTTCGCCGCCCGCTGGGCGGCCAGTTCCAGTTCGCCTTCCGTCGCGCTGTAGGGCGAGACCGCCTCGGCGTGGACGCTGCGGCCGTCCCGGGACCACTTCCTGATCATCGCCGGGATCTGCTCGGAAACTGGGGCGATGACGCAGAGCTTGCCATCTTCGGGAAGGAGGGCGGATATGATCTTCCCCAGGATGCGATCCGGTCTGAGGATGGGAACACTCGCGCCGAGGTCGGGGAATTCCCCGGTGCAGAAAAGCGCTATGAGCTGGGCGCCGCCTTCCTCCAGTTTCTTCACACAGCGCCTCATCCGGGCGAGGATGAGGCGCTCGGCGAGTCTCACTTCCGAGCCGTCCAGGAGCCGGGTGACGAGGGTGTAATCTCCTTCCTCCGGCCTTAAGGCCTCGATCTCGGCCTTTGAAAGACCGTCGAGTGCGCCTCTTTGAACGATCTGGGTATCGGGGCTCAGAAGGGGAAGAAACTCGGGCAACACATCGCCGCGGGGGGATTGTCCGATGGTGAGAACGCCCAGTCTGGAGGAGGTCTTCATAGCGCGCCCATCGTCTGAAAGCGGTCCATGGGGCCGTAAAGCCGCTTGAGAAGCTCAACCTCCCGCGGGTCGAAGAAGCTGCAGTTGCCCTGCGTATAGGCCTTGGCTACCTCGAGGCAGAAACGCGCGGCTTCCTCGATGTCGGTCTCCCGACTGGCGCCCGTGCCGCAGCCCGGAACGGGGCGGTCGGCGGTGATGGCGACCCCGACCACCGGGGCTTTCGTGGCAGTGCTGGGCTGGAGAATGCTATTAATATGGAATAAACCGTTCCCGTAGGGAGTGATGTCCTGGGTAGTGACGGGCAGGACCTTAGGCGAAAGGCCCGTGCTCCACTCCATGATGTCGAGAATGTCGTCGCTCGGCTTGAGAATGTACCCTTCCTTGATCGTTGGGCTCACGGCGAATCCCCGATGGTTCAAGATCCGGTTGCCCTTCGTCGTATCGACGGCGAGGATGGCCTCCATGGCCGGGTCGACCTCGTGTGCGTTCATCGCCCTCATGTCCACCGGGGAATCCATGAAGGGCACGGGGTCGTGGGCCTGGGTCGGCGCGTCAGGACAGATATGAGTCGCTATGACTATGTCCCCCGCGAGGCGATCGCCCTTGCGGGCCATGTCGCCTAGCTTGGCGGCGCAGGCGAGTACGGCGATAGCCCCGTCCGCATCAGAGACCAGCCCGATCCGGGACGGCCTCGCGCCTATTCCCCCCAGGCGCCCGATGAGGCCGAGGGTCGGACTTCCCCCGCCCCCGGACTTGCCCGAGGTCCCGGGTATTCGGATCTTCACGAAGTCTGTTGAGCCCCGCTCGCCTTCTATTCGCTTGACCGATAGGTCGGAGACCCCTCTTTCCTTCAGGAAAGCCAAAACCGCAGCCCCGTTTACGCGGGCATCGTCGAGGAGTTCATAAACATCGATGACTTGTTTCAGCATGTAGAAACCTCCTATGATATGTTGCCATGAGGGTCCTCCTCGTCGAAGATGAACATTCGTTGGCTCGCCTCATCGAGATAGAGCTCCTCTTGCAGGGAATGTCCGTCGAGATTTGCTACAACGGGAAATCCGCCCTCGCAAAGGCGCTCGAGGAAAACTTCGACATCGTCATCCTCGACTGGATACTCCCGGATATCGAGGGAGTCAGGGTTTGCCGCATCCTTCGGGACCGCGGATCGAAGGTCCCCATCATCGTCATTACCGCGAAGCAGGGGGTCTCTTCCGAGGTGCGATGCCTCGACGAAGGTGCCGACGACTATATCGCCAAGCCCTTCGACATGGAGCAGCTGGTGGCGCGCATACGGGCACTGACCCGCAGAGTTTCGCGCTTGGACGAGAAGCCCTCGCGCTTCACCTGCGGGATGGTGACCGTGGAGCCCAATATCCGCGCCGTCTACGAAGAAGGCGTCCGCGTCCATCTTACGAAGAAAGAATACGAAATCCTCGTCCTCCTCCTCGAGAATCGGGGAAGGATCGTGACGAAGGCGGAGATCCGGATCTCCGTCTGGGGCGAGGAGTATCACCTCGACGAGGGCGTAATCGCGGTCCACGTCAAGGCGATCCGGGACAAACTCAAGAGCCTGGTCATCGAAAACGTCCGAGGAGTGGGCTACATGGTCCCCCTCGAAACCGCGAGCCTCTGAAAGGCCAGGATGAAGAAGCGTTTCCTTTTTCTCCTTGCTGTTCTCATAGTCGCCGTGACCCTTGTCGCCGTTCTCATCTCGTCCTTCGCGACGAGGGGGAACGTGGAACGCCTCGTCCTCGAGCGCGCGAACAGTCGCCTTTCGATAATCATCTGGGGCTTCGGCGCGACGGCTACGGATATCGACATCTATTCCTATGTTGATTTCGATCGGGAGGTCCTCTCCATCACCAAGGCGAATTCCTCCATCTTCCAATATGGCACGGCGCGGCTCGACCTCGACGCTCCGTCGATCCGGAAGATCGAGCGGACCTCGGGGGCCTACAATTTTACCTTGTATTACAACTCCGATGCCGAGGTCGCCCAGTATCTCTCTCCCTTGCGTCTCGCCGTGGCGGTCACGGCCATCGTCTACGCCCTGCTGTTCGCCGTCGTCGGCTGGGTCTTCGTCGGGATGGTGTCCGACCCGATCGCCGATCTCGCGGCCAGCATGGTCAAGATAACGTCGCGCAACTTGAGCGTTCGAATAGCCGTGCCGCGGAGAAAAGACGAGATCAGCCAACTCGTCATGACCTTCAACGCAATGGTCGACGAAATAGCCGGGACTTACGACCGTCAGGCTCGTTTCGTGGAGTCGATGACCCACGACATCGTCACCCCGGTGCAGATCCTCGAGGGGTATAGGCAACTCATCGAGCGCCACGGGAGGACGCCCGAGCTCGTCGACGAATACCTCGAAGTCTCCAAGGTCCAGCTCGGGAGGCTGAAAGACATGGCAAGCTCCCTCAAAGGGGCCTTGGCGCAGGAGCGCCGTCGCCGCGTCGAGCTCGCCGATGCATCCGCCATCACGGCCCGCAACCTGGCATATTACCGCGACCTCTTTCCTTCCCTCGTTTTCGAGGGGGAAATAGCGCAGGGCATCGACCTGTCCATCGGTTCCGCGGACCTGGAGCGTATCGAGAACATCCTCATCGACAACGCAGTGAAGTACGGCTCCGGCGGCGGCCGGATAGAGATCGTCCTCAGGCCGGACGAATTCGTTGTGCGTGATTTCGGGGCGGGCATCCCCGCCGAAGACCGACAAGCGATCTTCGAGCGGCATTTCCGGGGCCGCGACGCGCAGGCCATCTGCGAAGGCTCCGGGATAGGGCTCGCCATACTCAAGGACTTTTCCGAGGAATACGGCTTCAAGATCGGGCTCGAGAGTCAGCCGGGCAGGGGCTCGACCTTCACGCTCGACTTCTCCCATCTCGCTTCGCTCTAGCGCTTCCCTCACTATAGGCATTTTTTCGCCCCGCAGGGCACACATAAACATCCTCGGAATCTATATGCAAGAAAATAGCGGGATATTCAGCAAGAATTTAGCCTTCCTTAAGCACAACTTTAGAAACATGACCCCAGCGCTTAGCTTAAGATGCTTCCATGTTTCTATGTGTAAGGGGGAGTCAGATGCGAAAAAAAGTGCTCACGCTCGCGGTGGTCGCTTTGTTCCTTTTCGCCGCCACCGCCTTGGCCTCGGCCGAAGTGACGGTAGTCGTGGGGCAGGGCACCGATCCGGTTATTCTCGATCCGCCTATGTACTCGGATACGCCCACGCACAACGTGAACCTGCTTATCTACGATCAGCTGTACAACCTGACCAAGGACGGAAGGATCGAGCCGGGCCTCGCGGTGGATCTGCCGAAGATCGAAGAGAATGGTACGAAGTACACCATCAAGATCCGCAGCGGTGTCAGGTTCCACAACGGCGACAAGCTCACGATCGATGACGTCATATATTCCTTCCAGCGCGGCGCCTTCAACGAAAAATCCCAGATGAAGTCCATCTTCGCCATGATGTACGACCTCAAGAAGATCGACGATTACAGCTTCCAATTCCGTACGGGGATCTTCGATCCCGCAAAAGCCCCGGCGGGAACCCACGACGCCGATCTCACTTCCTTTGCCGCGAGGACGCCGTATTACAAGCCGAGCGCCTTCGGATCCCAGCTCAATCAGCTGACCTGGCTCGGCGCCTCCATCGTCAGCAAGGCCGCCCTCGAGAAAGCCCAGGCCGACGGCACCGCCAAGGACTACGGCATAACCTGGGCTATCGGAAGCGGCCCTTTCAAGTTCGTCTCATGGAGTCAGGGCGACAATGTCACCCTCGTGCGGAACAAGGACTACTACAACACAGCGCTGAAGACCAACATCGACAAGATTGTCTTCAAGACGATCCGGGACCCTTCAGCCCTAAAGACTGCCTTCCTTAATAAGGAAGTCGATCTCATAATGAACGTCGTCCCCCTCGATGCCCGCGAGATCGAGCAGCAGGGAGGGAAGATACTTTCGACCAACGGCTACTTCGGCTACCACTATGTGGGCTTCAACATGAAGTCCCCGAGGGTCGGGCAGGTCAAAGCCGACGGCAGCCCGGACCTAAGCGGCCACTACGATCTGACCTCGCCTTCGGCCAAGCTCCGCATGGCCATTCTCTACGCGATCAATCCCTCGGACATCGTCAATTCCCCGGACATAATGGACAGGCGCGGCGCCTCGACCCTGCAGTTCGTCGAGACCCTGCCCTTCGGCCATATCGAGAACCCCGCGGACACGCGCATAGCGGAAGGGGACAAGAAGACCGGCTACTACAATCCCAAGAAGGCCAAGGAGATTTTCGCCTCCCTGCCCGCCTCGCTCAAGCAGCCGGGCTCACTGAAGTGCACGACCCTCTCCGGCAGCGTCTTCGTCAAGGAAGCCTTGGTCGTCAAGGACCAGGTGAAGAAAGTCCTCGGGGTCGATCTCGTGAACGTGGAGCAAGTAGCGCTCTCCGAGCTGGCGACCCGCAGGCGGAACGCCGATCCCAAGGTGTGGGATCTTCTTATCAACTGGACCCAGACCGACGATTCCTACTACATCTTCGTCGCCTTCGACGGCAACAATACTTCGCTCCTCCACGATACCAAGTATTACGATGCCGATGCCCAGTCCTGGATCGACAAGGGCAATGCCCTGCCCAACGGCCCTGAGCGCAACGCGGCCTACCAGAACGCCCAGAAAGAGATACTGAAGGCCATGCCCAGGGTGCCGCTCGTGGCTATCCTCGGCATATCGGCCTGCCAGGCCAACATGAACGGAGTGGAGATCGCCCCCTCGGGATCCTTCCTGCTCAACGATGCAACCAAGGGCGTGAAATAGCCTAGAGCGCGCTAAGGAAGACCTATGATCAGGTACATCGTGAGGCGTCTCTTCCAGCTGATACCGGTTATCCTGGGAGTCACTTTCATCGTATTCATGCTGACTTACATCTCTCCAGGAGACCCGGCCAGGATGCTCCTCCCCCAGGACGCCACAGATGCCGACGTGACCCACATGCGCCATCTCATGGGCATCGACCAGAGCTTTCTGGCTCAGTACGCGCATTTCCTTTTCGGTTTCAAGAGCCCGGGCGGCGACGGTTCCTTCAGCTACAAGGGCCTCGTCGCCCTCGACCTCGGCCGGTCTTACGTCTCCAATCGGCCGGTCTTTTCGACGATCCTGGAGCGCTTTCCGAATACGGCCCTGCTCTCCCTTGTGGCCTTCGTCCTGTCCATCGTAATCTCGATACCCTTCGGGATCATCTCCGCGACGCGCCAATACTCAAAGACCGATATGGTGGTGACCATCCTCGCCCTGATAGGCCTGTCCATGCCTGCTTTCTGGCTCGGCATGATGCTCATTTGGCTGTTCTCGGTGCAGCTGCGCATCTTCCCGTCCCTCGCCACGCCGACCAACCTTGTCTCCATAATACTGCCCGCCTTTACGCTCGCCGCCATGAATACCGCGGTCCAGACCCGCATGACCCGCTCGTCCATGCTCGAGGTCGTCAGGCAGGACTATATAAGGACGGCGCGCGCCAAGGGGCTCGACGAGAAAAAGGTGATCCGCAAGCACGCCCTGCGGAACGCCCTCATTCCTATCATGACGGTGACGGGCCTCCAAGTGGGGCAGCTCCTCGTGGGCGCCGTCCTCACCGAGACTGTCTTCTCCTATCCTGGCATAGGCACCATCATGGTCGACGCCATCCAGAGGAAGGACACTCCGCAGATACTCGCCTCCGTCGTCTTTGTGGCCATGGTCTTCGCCCTCGTAAACCTCATCGTCGACATCCTCTACGCGTTCGTCGATCCCCGCATCAAAGCCCAGTACGTAAGGAAGCGCAATGTCTTCGCTCATCATAAAGGCTGAGGCCGGGGAGGGGGCCGTCCCGGCGGGCCGTCGCCGAAGAACAGGGCTCGGGGAATTCTGGCAGCGCTACAGCAAGAACAAACTGGCCGTGGCGGGCTTGGCCGTCGTCGTCCTCTACATTCTCATGGCTCTCTTCGCCGATCTCCTGTATTCCTATGATTTCGTCACCGAAAACCAGATATCCAACGCCTTCGCCGGACCAGGGACCAGGGCCGACGTGGATTGGCACGACAGCCAGGTTTCCCATCTGTACCTCCTGGGAGCGGACAATTTCGGCAGGGATATCCTCGGCCGCATCGTCCACGGCGCCCGCGTGTCAATGATCATCGGCTTTACGACCGTCGCCTTCGCCATTGTGCTGGGGGGTGGCCTGGGCGCTATCGCAGGCTACTACGGCGGCGCCATAGAGACGGTGATCATGCGGGGCACGGACATCCTCCTTGCCATTCCCAACATCCTCTTCGCCTTGGCCATCGTCGCCGCCCTGGGGCCGAGCTTCCAAAACCTCCTCCTCGCGATCAGCATCACTTCGATCCCGGCCTACGTGCGACTTGTGCAGGCTTCGGTCCTCACGGTCAAGGACCAGGAGTTCATCGAAGCGGCCCGGGCGCTCGGCTCAGGAGATTTCAGGATCATCGTCTTTCATATCCTCCCGAACTGCCTGGCGCCGGTCATTGTCCAGGCCACCCTCGGAATAGCCCAGTCCATCCTCTCGGCCACCTCCCTGTCTTTCTTGGGCCTGGGCATACAGCCTCCCGCGCCCGAGTGGGGCAACATGCTCTCTGAGGCACGATCCTACATCACCAGCGCCCCCCATACGCTGATCTTCCCTGGCTTGGCTATCATGACCGTCATCCTGGCCTACAATCTGATGGGCGACGGGTTGCGCGATGCCCTCGATCCCAAGCTCAAGCGATAGGGAGGGCTCGATGCCAGAACCGCAGCTTTCGATACGCGACCTCGTGGTCCACTACGTGACCGAGGCCCAGACCGTCCACGCCGTCAATGGCATCAGCTTCGATCTTGCAGCCGGGGAGAGCCTCGGCCTGGTCGGCGAGACGGGAGCAGGGAAGACGACCACGGCCTACTCCATCATGGGCCTTTTGCCCAAACCCACCGGCCGCATAGTCGGGGGGAAAATACGCTTCGAGGGCAAAGAGCTCGTAGGAGTCTCGGAAGAACAGATGCGGGCCATCCGGGGCAAAGAGATTTCCATGATCTTCCAGGACCCCATGACCTCCCTCAATCCAATCTTCAGCGTGGGCGACCAGATAGCGGAGGTGCTCGAGATACACGGGGCCTCAGGACACGCCGAGGCCATGGCCCGGGCCGGCGACATGCTCGAGCTCGTCGGAATACCCCGCGAGCGCATTTCCGAGTATCCCCACCAATTCTCGGGCGGCATGAAGCAACGGGTCGTGATAGCCATGGCCCTCGCTTGCAGCCCCAAGCTTCTTCTCGCCGACGAGCCGACCACGGCCCTCGATGTCACGATCCAGGCCCAGGTCCTGCGTATGATCAAGGACTTGAAGGCCAGGCTCAACACCACCCTCATCCTGATAAGCCACGACCTGGGCGTGGTGGCCAAGATCTGCGACAAGGTCGCCATCATGTACGCCGGGAAGATCGTCGAGTATGGCACGATGGCCGACATCTTCAAGGCTCCCCTGCACCCCTACACAGAGGGCCTGTTCAATTCCATACCGCGGCTCGACGTCGACCGCGAGCGCCTGGTGCCCATCAAGGGTCTTATGCCCGACCCCGCCCTTATCCCACGAGGTTGCGTGTTCAGGCCGCGCTGTCCCTATGCCCAGGATCTCTGCGCCACCTGCGAGCCCGTCGTGAGCGAGATCGGGGGGCGGCGGGTCATGTGCCTCATGCGCGAGGGGAAATTATGATTGACCAGGAAGCCCGCACGCCGATGCTCCGGGTGCGCAATCTGAAGAAATATTTTCAAACCCCCAGGGGCAGTCTGCACGCCGTGGACGATGTCTCCTTCGATATAGCGGAGGGGCGGACGCTCGGGGTCGTGGGCGAGTCCGGTTGCGGCAAGACGACCACGGGCCGGGCTATCCTGCGCCTGGTGGAGCCGAGCTCGGGCTCGGTCGAGTTCGACGGTGTGGACGTCATCCGCGCCAACCGTTCCAGCCTGCGCAATCTCCGCCAGAAGATGCAGATCATTTTCCAGGACCCCTACGCTTCCCTCGATCCGCGAATGACCGTGTCCCGGATCATCGGCGAAGCCCTGGTCATCCACAAGAAAGTGTCGGGGCGGAAGGAGCTGCAGCGGCGAGTGCACGAGCTCATGGAGATGGTGGAGCTCGCCGACCGCCTCTACGATGTCTATCCCCACGAGCTGGACGGCGGGCGGCGGCAGCGCATAGGCATAGCGCGGGCCTTGGCCCTGGAGCCCAAGTTCATCGTCTGCGACGAACCCGTCTCGGCCCTCGACGTGTCCGTGCAGGCCCAGATTCTCAATCTCATGCAGGATCTCCAGGACCGCCTGGGTCTTACCTATATGTTCGTCACCCACGATATGTCGGTCGTCAAGCATATCTCGGACGACATAGCCGTGATGTATCTGGGGCAGATAGTAGAAATGTCTCCCGCCAAGGAGCTCTTCAAGCGGCAGCTCCATCCCTACACCCGCGCCCTCATCTCGGCCATCCCTTCCATCGACTCGGGCTCAAGCGACGAAGAGATTGTCCTGCGCGGGGAAATAGGATCTCCCATCGAGCCGAAGCCTGGATGCCGTTTCGCCCCGCGATGCCTCTATGCTCAGGAAGGTTGTACCAAAGCCGATCCGCCCTTGCGGGAGTTCGAGGGGCGGCGCTTCGTGGCCTGCGCTCGGGCCGGAGAAGTCTGAGAACGATAAGGAGATGATGAACATGGACAGCGAATCGAAGAAGCGAGCTCTTTTCGACATGGTAGCGCGCGAAAGCGCGGATCTCGTGAAACTGTGCTCGGATCTCATACGGATTCCGAGCGAAAATCCTCCCGGCGCGATGGGAGCCATCGTCGACTTCATCTGCGCCTACCTCAAGGAGAGCGGGATAGGGTACAAGGTCGTGGGCCCGGACGAAGGGCATCCGAGCATCGTGGCCACCCTGAAGGGCGGCGATGGGAGCCTCTTGCTGTTCAACGGCCATTGCGATGTCGTGCCCGCGGGGGACCGCTCCCAGTGGAACTTCGACCCCTTCGGGGGAGAGGTGACCGCGACCCGGATCAGGGGCCGAGGGGCTTCGGACATGAAATGCGGCCTCGGTGGGGCGCTCTTCGCCATGCGCCTCGCGGCCAGGGAAAAGCTTCCGATTAAGGGCAGCATTACGCTCCATGTCGTGCCCGACGAAGAGACGGGGGGACAGTTCGGCACCAAGTGGCTCGTGGCCAACGGTTACGCCGACGGGGCCACTGCCTGCATCGTGGCCGAGCCGACCTCGGGCAACAATCTCGAAGTGGGACAGAAGGGGTCGGTCAAGATCCGCATCAAGGCCAAGGGGAAGTCGGCCCACGGCAGCATAGGCAACTATGTCGGCGAGAGCGCCATCAAGAAGATCCTGACCATCCTGGGTCGCGTCGAGGAGTTCCGCGAGATGAAGGGCCATTTCGACGAGTCCCAGGCCCAGGTCTTGCGCAACTCGAGGGCCATAGCCTCGCTCGCCCTCAAGGCCCCCCATGTGGAGGACGTCATCGACCACGTCGCGGTCAACATAGGCATCATCAAGGGCGGGACGAAGATCAACATGGTCCCCGATTACTGCGAGGCCGATGTGGATTTCCGAGTGCCCATTGGCCTTCCTGCCCAGAAGGTCATCGATCGGCTCGCGGCCATCGTGGCGGAGGAGAAGCTGGACGGCATCGACTACGAGATCGACGCGAACGAGGCCAACTACACCGACGACAAAGAGAGCCTTGTACAGGCGATCGTCCGCAACGCCGAGCTTGTCTGGGGCCAGAGCGTCATCCCGGCCTACCAATGGGCCTCGAGCGACGCGCGATACTATAGGGCAAACAAGATCCCCACGATCCAATACGGGCCCTCGAACACCGTGGGCATCCACTCTTACAACGAGGACGTGGACATCGAGGACGTGGTCAACTCCACCAAGGTCTACGTAGGCGCTATCGTGGATCTACTGTGCGAGCCCCACACTCGGGGTTGATGGTTCCCGCCATGGGAGCATTGATATTGACAATATAATGGGAGCGTAGTAGGTTCATTGCAATGAGGGTGATCGCGAGAAGCACCCTTGAGGCATTCTGGAAGCAGTACCCAGAAAGTGAGCAGGCTTTGCGATCCTGGTACCAGGAAGCCTTGCGCGCGAACTGGAATTTACCTCCGGACATCAAGGCACAGTACCGAAACGCAAGCATCCTCAAGGGAAGCCGGGTTGTCTTCAACATCGCCGGCAACAAGTACCGCCTCTTGGTCGAGGTTGTGTACCCGATCGGCGTCATCTACGTAAAGTTTGTGGGAACCCACAAGCAGTACGACAAGATCAACGCGGAGGAGTACAAAGATGAACCCATACAAGGTGATTAAGACTGAATTTGAATATCGATCCGCATTGGCCCAGTTTGAAGAGATGCTCAAAATCCCCGAGTCCGAACGCTCCTACGATGATATGGAACTTCTATCTGTCCTTATCGAGCAGTATGAGGATGTACAGTTTCGCATTGATCCTCCTGATCCGATCGAGGCAATCAAGTTCAGGATGGAGCAATCAGGATTAAGTCAGAAAGATTTGATTCCCTACCTTGGGTCTCGTTCGAGGGTTTCCGAGGTTCTCTCTGGTAAGCGTGAACTGACTCTATCTATGATACGCGCGCTCAACACGCACCTTGGGATCCCCGCCGAATCGCTTATCGGGGAACCTCATGCTCCTTTGCCCAAAGCTCTGGCGGATCTGGACTTCTCCAAGTTTCCACTAAAGGATATGGAGAAGAATGGTGCATTCTTAGGCTTCAATATTGGGGCTACAAGAATATCCGAGAAGGCCGAGGAAGCTATTAGGTGGCTCGTAGAACGCGCAGGCGGTTTTTCGGCGGTACCTCGGTTCGCCTTACGGAAGAACGACGGAATGCGGCTAAATGCCAAGCTGGATGATTATGCCCTCCTTGGGTGGAGTCTCCAGGCTCTGCGCGAGGCAGCGGAGCATCCGGCAAGTGGTCACTTTAAACCCGAGGTTCTTACCGACAAGTTCATCCAGACCCTGGTTTCGCTCTCTGTGACCGATGACGGCCCCAGGCAGGCGCGTGAATACTTGAATAAGGCTGGTATCGCTTTACTCGCTCTTCCTCACCTTGCCCATACGTATCTTGATGGAGCGATATTCATGACTAAGGGTAGGCAGCCTATTATTGCCATGACCCTTCGTTACGATCGTCTCGATAATTACTGGTTTGTCCTTCTCCATGAGCTTGGCCATTTAAAGCTCGGCCATCTGTCTGACGATCGGGCATGGATAGCCGACGACCTTGAGCTTCCTGCCAGCGATTCGAAACAGGAATTGGAAGCGGATAGTTTCGCTGCTCGTACACTTTTACCCGTTGATTTCACTCTCGATACTCAGCGCAGAATAACGACATCGGATGTGCTTCGCTACGCGAGCGACCACGGGATCCATCCTGCCATTGTCGCAGGGCGTATTCAGCATACTAAAAAGGACTTTCGCACATTTGCAAATCTCGTAGGACACAAAGAGGTACGAAAGTATTTTCCATTAGAAGGCAGAGGGTGGAGCAAGGCAATTATAGAGAGTGCCCCAGGATAAAACGGGCCGCCCGGGAAGCACTGCCCGGACAGCCCCAAGCATACGGATATGATTAATTATCTACGAACCACCAAACAAGCGCTGCCGCTGCGCCCCCTGCTATTCCGTACATCGCGCCCCGAGCGCCGTCGGCAAGCGCCCCTAGACCTAAGGCCGTGATCGTGACTGTCGCGCTGCGCCAGCATCGCGACTGCCTGTGAAGGGTCTCTGCCGCTGCCTTATCCAGCGCGCGCTGCGCGGCAGCCTTACCTCGCTCTTCCGCCACGGCCGCCTGAACGGCCAGGGGAACAGCCACGCTGACGGCTGTCTCAGCCGCCGCCCTGGCCGCTATGAGTGTCTCCTCTTCGGTGTAGAGCTTTTCTGGCTGCTTCGAGGCCGGCATCGATTCCTCTGGCTTCCGCTCGGTCGATACTTGCGCGTGTGTCGGTATCGAGGCCAGCAAGGACAGCGCGAGGATCGCGAGCCAGCACCTTGCGCCGCTCGGATTCCTCGGTCGACTCCTTCCCTGTCCGTAGTTCATTCATCCTCCTTGTCGTAGACTTCCTGCCGCCGACCATGGCAGTCAGGATGTACTCGAAGCCCCAGTCGAGGCCGAAACACACTGCCAGGAAGGCCGCGATATAGGTCGCGCCCTTTGCGAGCTTTTTACTTATCATTGCCTGCCTCCTTGGAGCCCGGGCCTTGGCCCTTGAGGAGGGCCACGAGCTCGACTATGTTCTGCACGGTCACGAGTCCCCAAAAGAGGAGCGAGAAGACGAGGGCGACTACCGCCGGCGCGATCTTCGATTGCACGTCGACGCTCGCCGGTTGCAGACTGCCTTGGACAAGAAGCGCGACACCGATGACGAAGCAGATCCAAGCGGCCAATTTGCGCGCCTGGATCCTCCCGTCGGCACCGCGCAGAAGACCTTCGCCCGGCGGTTCGATGCGTCTTTTCATGCTCTCCCCCTTACGAATAGACGAGGCTCAAGGCTCTCGCCTGGGCTTCGTACTCGGGCCGCGAAAGGCGCTTGCAAAAGCCGTCGCCGTCGGGCCAGCGGCCCGGCCAGCTATCCTTGATGATGAACTCAGATAGCTCGTCGTCGTAGGCCACGATGGCGATGAAGTGCCTGGGCGAGGATAGGCAGAGCTGCAGCGTATTTCCCGCGCGGACCAAGTCGGCCGCTTCCCTGAAGGGGAGGGCGCCGACGAACTCGCAGGTATTGCCGAAGACTTCCCTGACGGCGATCGGATACCACTGGGCCACTTCGTTGCCCGGGATTTTTTCGGGATCGAGTCCAGGCCAGGCGCTGCGCAGAAGGGCGAAGTTGCGCGGGTCGTTCAAGTATACGGCCAGGAGGTCCTCGGGCTGGGGGCGGTAGCCTCCCTTAGTGCGATTGCCGATGTCCCTGCCGAGCGAGGCCTGGCAGTTGACCGATGCGGTCGGGCCGCAGGTCTCAAGCGGCGATTGGCCGGGGGGCAGGCGGCATTTCAAAAGGTGCTCTATAGAATTGTTCTCCTGGGTGAAGTAGGCCCGTTCCCTGTCGTTCCACAGAGTCGAGCCGAAGATAGCCATATGAACCTCCTTGATATTGACGGTCAGAGAAACCTTTACGACGATCTCCCTATGGAAAGAAAACATCCGTTTCCGCTGGCCTTGTTGAAATCCCTGTCGGGGATAGCGACTTCGGTCATCGTCTTCTGCCTTATCGCGGAGATAGACGACTGGCCGCTCGAGATCCATCACTTCGTTTACGCTTTCGCGGCCGTCCTGGCCTTGGTCTGCGCGGCGATCCCCATAGGCATCCCGAAGGGGCGGCCGTCGCGCTTGCCGACTCCGGCCGGGGCACAGCGGTTCAGCCTGTCGGAGCATGGCCTGTCGCCGCGCGAATCGCTCTATGTCCGTGGGCTCCTGGCCGGTGAAACCCCGAAGGAAATCGCGGCCGAATACCATCTCGCCCCCTCCACGGTGCGCAACGGTATAAGCTCCGCGCTCAAGAAGCTTGGCTTGACTAAGAGCGCCCAGCTTTACGAACTGGGCATAGCCTACGAAGTCGTCGCCTAAAGAGGGCCCGGGGAGGGTCGATCCTCCTCGGACCCAGAAGCTTAAGGCTTAGGCTTTATGCGACCGTCAGGCCCTTGAAGCTGGATGCCTTTACGTCCTTGCCGTTCACGGCGGCCCTGAGGACGAGGCTGTAGCCGCCCGCGGCGAGGCCTGCCGGCACGGTCGCCATGATCGTGCCGGGCAGCATGAGGGGATACACCGAGCAGCGAACTTCGGCGCCCGAGGAGTCGACGAAGAAGACGCCCTGCGACGCGTCCTTGCTATCGAAGCGCAGGCGCAGTCCCTTTATGTTGATGATTCCGCCCGATCGGAGGGTCGAGCCTTCCTCTCCCGCGACCGCGACGGAGTACACCACGGGGCTCTGGAAATCGGGGCGCTCCTCGCGCGTGATTTTAAGATTTGCCAGGACGGCCTCCTCGAAGTCCTTGTCATTCTTGTGGTGGAGCCGCACTTCGTGGTTCTTCTCGCTGTCGTTGGGAAGGTAGGATTCGTCCAGCGATTCCATGCTTCCCGCCGCATTCAGGAAGAAGGAGCCCGTGGGTGTCTTGACGGTCTTGCCCTCGGTAAGCTGCTTCTGCAGCTCTTCCTTAAATAGCTGCATGGCGGCCATGATGTCGGTGCGGGAGAGGGTGGTGCGGCCCGCGGCCATGATGTCGAGGAAACGGTCGTACTCCACCGTTTCCGGATTGACGGAGCGGACGATGTAGGGACTCGGGCACGTGGGCAGGTGATTCTTGAGAACCGCGATCTTGAGAGCCATAACGAACTCCTAACGTGAGAGATCGGCCTCGATACGGAGAGCCGTAAAGGTCCCGCGGGAACCTCTTCGTCTCTTTTACGCCCACGAAAGGCTTTGAAACTTGAGAAGGCCGGCTAGACAAATGTCGCATTGGAGGCGATGCGACATTTGTCTAGTCGCTCTTAGGTCTAGTGGGAAAGGGGGGAAAAAATTAAGTTGAAAGGGCTCTCTTTTCAAGTTGAGAATTCCGGATTCTCAACTTGAAAAGTCCAAATTTATAAGTTGAAAATTCCTTTGGAACAAGTTGTAAATTCCGCTTAGACAAGCTGAAAATTCGGGTTTATCATGAGGCCTCGGATGTAAAGACCAATATGATACGTCGGTTTACCTTCTCTCCTTCTCCGATTTCGGGCTTCTTTGCCGGTTAACGAACACTAATCCTTCATGTTCTGCTTGAAATGCCTCGTGGTGCGTGATAGGGTATTGTTCATTGTTTGAACAGCCACAAAACGTGCCAGGGGGAAAGAGCCTGTTTCGGCGGCCTTTCCGAGAGGCACGTCACATGGGGTGGGCGTTTCCCGGCCTTTTAGACCGGGAAGGTCCCCCTATGCCTTAGCGAAGAAAGCATGCAAACGAATAAAAAGACAGATTTCAACGACACCGAGCTCTCGGTGCTGTCCGCCATCGGCAAAGCCCAGTCGGGCGGAGCCCGGCTCACCCAGCGGGATCTCGCCGGGCAGGCGGGGGTATCGCTGGGCATGGCCAACATCCTCCTCAGGCGCCTGGCCGAGCGGGGCTGGGTCAAGCTCACGAAGCTCTCCTCCAAGTCGGTGCGCTACGCGCTGACTCCCGAGGGCATAAGCGAGCTCGCTTCGCGCACTGCCGGCTACTTCAACCGCGCATCGCGGAGCGTGGACCTCTACCGAGAGCGAGTGGAGTCTTTCGTGCTTGCGGCCAAGCGAGGCGGGGCAGGGACGATCGTCCTCTACGGGTCGAGCGAGGTGGAGATCGTGCTCGCCTATGTCTGCGAGCGGCACGGCATCGTGTTCGTGAAGAGCTCCGACCTCGAGAGGGCGCAAGCGCTCGCTCGCAAGAGCGGCGCTCTCCTTTTATACGCCGAGGGCGAGAGGGTAGATGGTCCTGGCCCTGGGGAGAGTCTCGCGGCCGTGCTCGCGGGGTTGGACCGAGCCGCGAAAGGCGAAGTTTAGCGCGCTCACGGATTAAGAGAAGAAGATGGGCACTGATAAGAGGGATAGTGCGAGGTGGTGGGGCTGGGGGTGCACAATGGTGAATCCGGATTTGGCGATTGTACGGCAGGCATGGGAAGCTTGTTCATGGGGAAACACGGCTGAGACGGCCGAAGATTGGCTTGCGACGCTTCGAAGCGGGAATGACGTGGACAAGCAAAAATTATTCAAGAGAATATTTATCGAATCACCCGATACGGTGCCTATTCGCGAACTTTTCGACAAGGAAACAATTCGAACATGCTTACGAACATTCGACAGGCCATTTAAAAGATCATATTCCGAAAGACGCCGTAAGGTTTGGCGATATTTGTACTGTGATATTCGCGAACCTATTCCGGGACTCGATTGGGTGATCGGAAAGTAGGGGGGGGAATGGATGTTTCCCATAGGATAACAAAAGGATAGCTATGAAAGGGATAATTCTCGCGGGGGGGACCGCTACGCGGCTTTTCCCGGCGACCTTGGCTGTCTCGAAGCAGATGCTGCCTGTCTACGACAAGCCGATGGTCTACTATCCTCTATCCACCCTCATGCTCGCGGGGATACGGGAGATTCTCATCATTTCGACGCCGCGGGACATCGGAGGCTTTAAAGAGCTCTTGGGCGATGGTTCGAGATTTGGGATGAGCTTCTCTTACGCCGTGCAAGAGAAGCCCCGGGGCCTCGCCGACGCCTTTATACTCGGCGAATCTTTCATCGGAAAGGACCGGGTAGCGCTTGTATTGGGCGACAATGTTTTCTATGGACAGAGCTTTTCGCAGGTGCTAGAGAAGGCGGTGTCGCGCGAGTCGGGGGCGACTATATTCGGCTACTACGTGAAGGACCCGAGCGCCTACGGTGTCGTCGAGTTCGACGGCACGGGGAAGGCCTTATCCATAGAAGAGAAGCCGAAACATCCTAAATCGAACTATGCAGTGCCGGGACTCTACTTCTACGATAACGAGGTCGTGGAGATAGCCAAGGGAGTAAAGCCTTCGGCGAGAGGCGAAATCGAGATAACGTCGGTGAACAACGCCTACTTGGAAATGGGCGCGATGCAGGTCGAGCTTCTGGGGCGAGGCTTCGCCTGGCTCGATACGGGCAACCCTGACGATTTACATGAGGCGAGCGCTTTCATAAAAACGATACAGAAGCGGCAAGGGTATATGTGGCCTGCGTGGAGGAGATAGCCTACCGCAAGGGCTGGCTGGATACGGCGGGGCTCGAGAGGGCGGCAGAAGCATCGGGGAAGACCGAGTACGCCGAGTACCTGCGGTATATCACTAAGATTTTCTGACTAATAAAGAGGGGAAGCATGACTCAAGAAAAAGAAAAGGACGAGGACTGGGACCTTGTCCTTACGCCGAAGAACAAGATGCTCTGGCTCGACATAAAAGAAATAGTCCAGTACAAGGACCTGCTATTTCTCCTTATAAGGCGCGACTTTGTCTCGGTGTACAAGCAGACTATCCTGGGGCCGCTGTGGTTCGTGTTCCAGCCGATCGTGTCCACGATCATGTACATGTTCGTGTTCGGCAGCATAGCCAAGATGGGCACGGACGGCATACCACAGCCTTTATTCTACTTCACCGGGAATATGCTGTGGACTTTTTTTTCAAATACTCTGACTAAGTGCCAGGATACCTTCAACGCCAATGCCGGCCTCTTCGGCAAGGTCTACTTTCCCCGCTTCACTATGCCGATCTCATACACGGTGAATAGTTTTTTCACGTTCCTTATTCAGTTCGCGTTCTTGATCATTTTCTACATGTTTTATCTTGTTTCTGGTACGGCAGTGACACCGACTTGGTGGATATTTCTTACCCCGGTCCTGATACTGCAAACAGCCCTTCTTGGGATGGGCATTGGGATACTCATTTCGGCCTTGACCACGAAGTACCGCGACCTCAGGCAGCTTGTTTCCTTCGGTCTGGGAATTTTCATGTACGTAACTCCCGTGGTCTATCCTCTTTCCAATGTACCTGCACAATGGGCACCTTTTTTCTACTTGAATCCGATGACTCCCGTGTTCGAGATGTTCCGCTATGCCTTCCTCGGGAAAGGAATGCACAATATCTGGATGTGGAGCGCCAGCCTCGTCGCGACGCTCCTCATATTCTGGCTGGGCGTCGTAACGTTCAATCACAACGAAAAGACTTTCATAGATGTCATCTAAAGGCGAAAGAAGCAGCATGGACACAGTAGTTCGCGTAGAGCATTTGAACAAGGAATACAGGCTTGGGGTGATAGGGAACGGGAGCCTCTATCGGGATATACAAAGCTGGATGGCCAAGCTGCGGCACAAGGAAGATCCTTGGACCCAGATAGGGGCCGATTCTCGCGTGGGCCGCAAGGGGCGCTTCCTGGCCCTGGATGATGTATCTTTTGAAGTCGGCCGCGGCGAGCGGCTGGGCATCATGGGGCGCAATGGGGCGGGCAAGTCTACGCTGCTCAAGATTCTATCGCAGATAACCGCACCGACGGGGGGCTGCATCAAGATACGGGGAAAGGTGGCGAGCCTGCTTGAGGTAGGGACGGGCTTTCATCCCGAGCTTACGGGGAGGGAGAACGTCTACTTAAACGGCGCCATACTGGGGATGCACAAGGCCGAGATAGACAAGAAATTCGATGAGATAGTCGCCTTTTCCGAGATAAGTGGCGAGTTCATCGACACGCCGGTCAAGCGCTACTCGAGCGGTATGTTCGTGCGCCTGGCCTTCGCGGTGGCCGCGCACCTCGAGTCGGACATACTGATAGCCGACGAGGTGCTTGCGGTAGGTGATACAAGATTTCAGGATAAATCTCTTGGAGCTATGAAAAATGCTAGCGAGAACCAAGGGAGGACCATTCTCTTTGTGTCACACCAGATGGGTGCGATTAAGCAACTCTGTCAGAAGGGAATCCTTCTTGAGCATGGCCGTCTTATCGATTCTGGGCCTATGAACGATATTGCAATGAAGTATCAGAAGTTGCTTGAGGGAGCATAGAAATAAGGTTAGCAGAAAATTGGGCAAATTAGAAAAAATGTATTATGGTTCTATTTCAAAGGGGGATTTATGTCTATTCCAAAGGTCTCTATAATAATGACTGTTTGCAACGCAGAGCGTTATTTAAGGGAAACGCTTGATAGCATCAGCAGGCAGACGTTGAAGGATATTGAAATTGTCTGTGTGGATTTTAATTCCGCTGATTCAACTCTTGAGATTATTCATGAGTACCAAGAGCGGGGAATGGAGATCCAGGTCCAGCAGCAGAGGCGTAAGGGCATTGGCGCGGCGAAGAACGAGGGGCTAGTAAGCGCTATAGGTGAGTTCATTACATTCTTGGACGCCGATGACTACTATCTTGACGAAACATCGCTAGCGCGTCTTTATACGGCAGCGAAAAAAAATAATGTTAATATATGCGGCGGATTTCGCTCAAACTTGCAGATGGACGGATCTCTGTGTCCCGTAAGTCTGCACCGTAGATTATGCGAGGGCTGTCCCGATGGAAGACTATTCAAATATCGAGATTTTCAGTACGACTATCATTTTCATAGTTACCTGTATGATAGGAGTTTTATTATAAATAGTGACGCGAGGTTCCTTGAGACATTGGCCTATGACGATATTAATTTCCATATTCGGGCTATGCATAATGCTGAGTATTTTTATATTGTTCCGGTCGAGTTTTATTGTTACCGGCTTCATGAAGCATATGCCTGGGAGTGGGAAAAAACCAATCAGGCGATGATCGGGCTTGTTGATGAATTGGCCTATTCGAAGACGAACCAATTGCCTGTATTGCATTGGATAACGATACAAAGGATAAATCACGAGTATGGCGGACTAATCTGTCGGCATCTGTCTGCGGATAATTATAGCCTGGTCAACAATCTTGTTTTCGCAAATTCCCTTGTCGATGAAGAATTGATCGATCGTGCCCAATCTGCAGGAATTCCGGAGCATATTATCGATCCAATGCTGAATAGTCGCTATGATGATCTTGTCCTGAAGAAAGGTCAGGGGCGCGATGGATGCCAATACATCCTGAAGCCGTTTCAGGAAATGATGTCGCGTCTTGGGGAGAATACGCAATTTGAAAATAGGCGGAACGCACTTGAGAAGGAAATTGTCGGACTTCGCGGATCTAAGGATTATCGGTTGGGTAATAAATTGCTGATTCTTCCTAGAAAAGTCAAACGCTCGCTTGTTAGCTTCTTCTAGGCTTGATTCGCAGGCGGGTACATGCCTCGAAGCTTCGGGCGTTCGTTGGGACATTTTAAGCGCAATCTAAAGGAGTACTTTAGGATTGATCGCAATTTGTCTTTTATGAAATAGCAACGTGTGATATACTTGATTGACAAGTGAATGGAGAGTCATGGTGGGGAAAAGTATTATTCTTGGTGGGGGGCTGGCTGGCCTCTCTCTCGCGTCGTTCCTTGATGGTGAATCTATTGTTCTTGAAAAAGAAGAAAAAATCGGCGGTCTTTCTCGGAGTTTTGTGCTGGATGGCATTGTTTGCGATATCGGGCCGCATATAATTTTTTCAAAAAATCAGAAAATACTGGACTTGCATACTACGATTGTGAATACAAATCGCCTTCGCCGGTCTAATAAGATATTTTATAAACGACGATATGTAAAATATCCCTTTGAAAATGATCTATCGAAGTTGCCCGTAGAAGATCGGGATTACTGTTTGCGAGAGTTTGTCAGTAATCCTTACGAGGATTATTCCCCGCAAAATATGTTGCAGTTTTTCCTTGCAACCTTCGGCGAGGGGATAACGCACTGTTATTTGCAGCCATATAATAATAAAATATGGAAATACGACGCCTCCTGTATGGATACACAAATGGTTGAGCGAATTCCCAAGCCTCCGAAGGAAGATGTGATAGCCTCGGCCAATGGGGTTGAAACTGAAGGCTATAAACATCAGCTTTATTTCCATTATCCAGAGGAAAATGGTTTTCAGGCGCTAGTTGACGCCTATGCGCAGAAAGCTAAAGGTAATGCCGATATTCATGTTGGTGTCGATATTACAAAGATAACATCCAGCAATGGCGCTTGGCATGTACAGACCGACAAAGGGGAGTTCCTTGGAGAGCGCCTCTTTAGTTGCATGCCTTTGCAGGAGTTGGCAGCTTACATCCCATTCCCCGAAGAGCCCGCTCGCGCACTCAGTGCCCTTAAGTATAATTCAATTCATATTGTCGCTTTGCATGTAAAAAAAGACACTCTCGGGGACAATTTTGCAGTTTATTACCCCGACAGCTCGGTTTTGTTCCACCGTCTTTCAAAACTGAATTTTTTGGGGTCACACTATTGCCACAAGGATGGTAGCTCGACCCTCCTCGCTGAGGTTACGTTTCGGCCCAATAGTTATCTTGAGTCCTTGTCTGTGCACGAGATTGAGAAAAAGGTGGTCGATAACCTTGCCGAACAAGGAATTATTGAAGCATCTGATGTCGTTTCAATAAAAACCGTAACGGAAAAATACGCCTATGTTATTTACGATCTCGATCACCGGAAGAATGTCGATACTGTTTTGAAGTACTTGAAATCGGTCGGAGTGGAATGCGTTGGTCGTTTCGCCGAATTCGAGTATTTAAACACAGATGCTGTCGTAGAGCACGCAATGAAGGCTGCTTTCAATTGATCGTACCTTTTTCTGCAATGCTTTTATTCGGGAGTTTATAATTATGTCTCAATCGACAAAACTGTTTCGACGCGGTAAGCCGCATGCAAAGAACTTACTGGTAGTAAATAAGGGCCCTGGGGCAATCGATATTCCTCGCGAAGACTCAAAATGGGACTTGCTCGAAATATACTTCATGAAAAATGATATAGAAAGCATTACGGCAAATCCAGCGGCATACGATGCAGATTATATCGTTTTCGAAACAGACCGAAAAATGCGAAAATACGCGATCATCAAAGCGATTTTCGAACAGTCCGATTTTTGGCTGAATTATGATTATTTTATTTTTGCTGATGATGATGTCATCCCAGTTGGATGTACATTTAACTCCATATTTAAGCTATTTGCGACAACTAAGTGCGGGATTGGCCAGCCGGCCCTGACGCAAGACTCGTATTACTCGCATGCTATAACAATTCAGAACTCCAATTTTATATATAGAAACAACAACTTTGCAGAAGTGATGTGCCCCATTTTTACAAAAGAAGCTGTAAGGCGGTATCTACCCTTTTTTGACATTACATCGTCCGCATTTGGCCTTGATAATTACTGGAGCTATCACGAATGGCTTAACGGTACCGGGACCGTGGTTCTAGACCAGACGCCGATTAGGCATTGTCGGCCGGTTGGAGGTGGAATCGCCTATGAGGGGTTGTCCGCGGATGAAGAGTTAACGGATTTTTTAAAATGGAACAATATCCCCCTCTACGCGTGGTCCTGTTTTAGCGGGGTTGATTTAAATCGCAAGGTTCCTAATGAGGCTGAGTTCTTGGGGAAACTATTATCAGGGTACGATGTAAAATACATGTGCCGCTCAGACTTTAGGGACTACCAAAAATCGGAGACAGCCATACATTTTTTCATGACTCAAATAGCGCCTGTTTACGGGGCTAAAAACAATACCAAGGTTCTTCAACATATTGCTGCGATAGGCATGATAGATATCATGAATCGTTCTAATGCTGAATTGATTCGGAAGGAAGTTGAAGTACAAGAGGCTATCCGAGGTTCGCCTACCAGTATGTATAGTAGTAAACAATATAGAGCTACCTCTCGTCTTAGAAGAAAAGTGAAACATTTTATAGATGTCTGCAAAGAACATGGATTGCTAGTAGCCTTGAAAAGATCTGTTAAATTTATATTGCGGAAGCTAAAGATAATGCGGAGGTAATATTTATTTTAAGATGGGTTGAATACCTCATGGCTTCCTGTGGGGTATTGATTGCCAAATAAAAGTATTCTAGCTGGAGTATAGGATGGCGAACCAAGACCGCTACAAGGAAATTGATTATTTGCGCGCATATGCTGTTTTATTTATAATAATTTTGCATATATTGGGTGCCTATCAAGGCGTATCGCCGATATTTGAGACATTTTTCAAGAATACTGATTTCGGGATGGGGGTAGACCTTTTCTTTGCAATATCAGGCTTTGTTATTGCTAAGTCTCTGGTTTGCTTTTGGGGTCCCAAAAAAGAAGAAGAGAAAAAGCATTACTTAAGTCAGAGTCTATCGTTTTACAAAAAACGCTTTTTAAGACTTTGGCCGAGTGCGATGGTCTGGTTAATAATATCATTTTGCTGTGCTTTAGTATTCCATGCTGATGGAACGTGGCCTGGATTGGTTTCAATGATCAAAAAATTAATTTCCGGTGCTGTATATATGTATAATTTTGAAGAATATTCAAATCCCAGCGTTCTCGGTTATTTTTGGAGTTTGTCTGTTGAATGGCAGTTCTATTTGGTCTTACCCATTATCCTTATTTTTGTTAATAGAGACCGTTTTCGTTTTGGAATATTGTTTGCGGCAATGGTACTCTCAATTATTGTTATGCCTGGTGGTAATGGCTGGTGGATGTTAAGATTTGATGGCATAGTTTTTGGAGTATTGGTTTATATTTTATTTGTTCGGACCGGAGTTGAGCTCCCGGATTTTAAATGCTTGGGGTCAAGAATTGGCAGAGCTGGATTTACGATTATTATGCTCGCTGGAATTGCGGTTCTGCCTACTGCTTTATCCCCTAGTCGTTTCGGTATTACTGTCTCTTCATTTCTTGCGGCGATGTTAGTCGCAGTTGCCTATCAAAATAAGGGCTATATCTCAACCTTTGGTATGCGTCCGCTTATTGCATGGCTCGGGTCAAGATCATATTCAATATATCTATGTCATTTCCCGTGTTTGTTAATCGCTCGAAGCATTTTGGCTAGATATATAACTATGCATGATGTCCTAAATCCTAGTCATTTTGAACTTTTATTATCATTAACTATTATCATTGTATCTGTTGTTGTTTTTGCTGAAATTACTTATCGGCTGATTGAACGACCTAGCCTTTTGGCTAGTCAAAAAATAAGACTTGCACCTTATGAAAAACCTATGAGTGTGAGTTAGTAAGATGTAGATTCTAGAAAATGTACAATCGAAAACACATGAGCCTAGGCTATATTTCTTTCGATGCTTGGCCTCTCTTTATGTATTTTGTACGGCATTGGTTCTATTTTAATGTGCCGCTAATGTTGGCGTACAGCAATGGAGAGGGGTGCGCTTGATCGTTTCAATAAAGCTGTTATAATGGTCAAAGGTCAGTCATATTCAACAAGCCTGCCTTTGAGGAAGGGTGTTGATAATTTTACGCTTCCAGTCAGTCGGCATATTAATGAATGATTGTTTGTTTTATCAACCCCCTCTTTTTTACCGGTCTCGTGTGCTATTGCTCAAAATTTCCCTGAGGCGGGCTGGCGTATAGGTGAATAGTATTTTGTGGGCCGAAGGGCTCGGGACCCAGCGCCCCTGTAGAACTGTCCCGCGACGGAAAACCTCGATGGCCTTCATCAATTCATCGGTGGAGGCGCAACAGATGCGCCAAGGGGGCGGGTTGCTGCTAAAAGAGTAATAGCCTTGCTCGTAAGCCCATTCCGATTCCCTTCCTCTACGGTGCAGGATTACCATGATAGATCCAGAGAAGAGAGAGATGTGATGGGAGCCGCCGCCTTGGGTTGTAATGAACTGAAAACACCTGCTATAGAGAAGGTTTTTAAGGTAGTTGCTGTCTTGGTTGCCAGTCTCCCGAGACCAGAGCTCAAAGAGGTCCTCAAAAGTCTGTACGGCTGGGAATCGATGAATGACTTCTCGATCCTCCAAATCCATAAGAGTATTATGATCGGCCACGTAACCTGGTAATGTGCGGGGCCCGTGCCGAACGTAGACTACTGAGTAGGTTCGCGAAAACCTGGCGAAGATTCTGGCCAGTGTCGATAGATCGATGAAATTGATAGGCTCTTGACCCCATTCGCTACAATACTTGTTGTGGACGATAAGAAGAGGTTTTGTGAGTCGTTGCGATAGAGCATCGCCCAAATAATCCCCGGCAAACTCCCGCCGGAGGTCTGGGAAACGCAGCAAAGTCGGAGGATGTCCATCGAAAGTATGTTCGTCCCGTATAGGTAGAAACTCTGGCCGACTTTCGGGGGGAAAATAGACGCGCTGGTCTTCTTTCTCTTCGAACCTGGCCATGCCCAGGCCTCGGTAGAAGGACCGCATTCCCCGATAAGTGACAACCGTTCGTCCAGCTAATAGGCCAACTTCATCCAACCACCGAATAAATGGTAGGAAGAGGATCAGCTCGGAACCGAACTCCCCCCGGTACTCCAGAACCTCCGGGAGACGCTCAAGCCAGGAGACAAACGGCGAGGATGGATGGGAGAAAGGTTCCACAAAGCTACTCCTTGGCCGAGTTTTTTCATAGCGATAGCCAATTCTGTCATTTGCATTGCCCGCCATATCTCCTGCTATAGTTTTATATATTCGGGGCTTCGCGTCAAGGCGATATCGCATTGTTCAAGGTAATTAATGCAGGCTGGTAATCATGAACACTAGAGTTTCCGTCGTACTGCCAACATTGAATTGTGAAAAATACATTGTGCAAACGATAGAGTCGATCATTGGCCAAACTTTTAATGACTTTGAAGTTATCGTAGTCAATGAATATGGAAGCATGGACAATACGAAAGAAATTATTGAATCATATTGCGACAGTCGAATCATAATACATCAAAACGCGGCTAAGCTTGGTCTCGCGGAGTCCTTGAATCTCGGAATTAGAATCGCCTCTGGGGAATATATCGCCCGCGCCGACGCTGATGACATTTATAGTGCAGATAGGCTGCAAAGACAGGTCGATTATCTCGACTCGCATCCGGGAATTTCGGTCTGCGGTACTTGGCAACATCATTTCGGGAACATAGACCGGGTCCACAGACCACAGGAAAAGCATGAGGATATTAAAGCGCGCTTGCTGTTTTCTTGCGATATCTGCCATTCGACGTTGATGTTCAGGAAAAAGGACTTTATCGTTAATGGACTGTGGTATAATCCTGAATACGACGCCGAAGATTATGAATTGTGGCTTAGGGCGATTGATGTGCTCAAATTCGGCACGATCCCGGCGGTTCTCTGCGAATATCGGTGGAATGGAAACAACATAACTCAAAAGAAGGCCGAGCGGATTGAGGACGAAGCAAGAATATTGATCGCGAACAATCTAAAGAATCATCTCGGGGTATCGCTACTGAGAAGAGACTTAGTGCTTGTCTCTGATTGGGCTAATCCGTTCATTAAGGCCCACGGGCTAATAAAAATAATTCTGCTTAAGCGAGAGCTTGATCTACTTAAACGTATTAAACATGCTAACGATATAGTTAATTACTACGATACTAATTCCCTGAAAAGAGCTTTACGGCATCGTTGGGAATGGGCTTTGGGCCATGAAGACTCCTCGGGAATGGCATGGTCAGTACAAAACGAAGTCCTATATATTGTAAAGTTGGCGATTAAAGAGTTGTGGTATCTGCTTCGTTCGGCCCTGTCTCTCGGGAAATGAAAATGGGTAAACATCTTGTTAGCGTAGTAATGCCAATATATAACGACTGGGAATATCTTGGCGAAAGTATAGACAGCATTCTCGCTCAGACCTATGTCGATTGGGAGATGCTATTGCTGGTGGAGCATGGTTGCGACCAGCGTTGTTTGGACGTGATAAGCGAATTCAAAGACCCTCGCATGTTGCTTTTTCGTAATGCTGAAAGACTAGGGTTGCCTAGAAGTTTAAATAGAGGAATTGCGCTGTCGCATGGCGATTTTATCGCGAGGATGGATAGCGACGATATTTCCTTGCCGACTCGACTAGAAAAGCAAGTTAAGCTTCTCGTTGAAAATAGGGAGGTCGGAGTATGCGGAACCTACGCCGAGGTTTTTGGATTACAGTCATGGAAATATGGGAATGAATCGACTGATGCTGAAGTAAAAGTGGGCCTGCTCCTGGGCTGTCCTATAGTGCATCCGAGCGTTATGATGCGAAAATCTCTGATAGTCGAGAAGGGATTGTACTATAATGAAAATATCAGTGAGGCCGAAGATTATGAGCTATGGTCTCGCACTATATGGCAGACAAAAATCGTCAATATTCCCGAAATTCTAGTGAAATACCGTAAGCATGAAAATAATAAAACAGTGTACGTTGATGTGGGAGATAGACTAGTCGAGCATAGTGTAATGGCCGCTATGCTTAAGCACGCCGGTATGCCTGAGGTAAGCGTAGAGGATATTAATCTTCATTTCGAGATATTCTTGGGCAGTGGAATTTCCGTAGCAAATTCAAAGCGCACAATTCTGTGGTGTGAGATGATTGAAAGACGCAATCGTGCAAGGAAAGAATATGATGAATCGGTTTTAATCGATAGGTTAAATATTATATTTATAGCGGCATGTTTTCATCAAAATATCCTTCGAAGCGTGTACTGCTTGCTTAGGTCTGCATTATTTTGGCGAACGAGTAATAAAAGAAAGGTACAACTCTTTGGGAAGTTAATTGCACGTATTCTTGCGAAATTGCGTCGCTAATTGAATATAGCCATATCAAGTATATACGAGAAGCCCCCAAGTTCTCTGCGCATATTTTTCACAGTTTACGAAAATATCAAGAGGCGAGAAAACGAAAAAACGATTTACTGAATGATAGACTTATGAAATTCGTGAAAATATTTGTTTTTTACCAATTGTGAATGTATATTTAGTTTAGTTGCTAGTAAGGGATATCAAAATGAGATTTTTCTACATTGTGCTGTGCTGTGCTGTGCTTCCTGCATTCCCGTGAAATTATACCTAGGAATTGAGCTATTCTGAGCTGATATAAGGACATAAGGCTTTACAACTATTGTATCACTCGCTATAATATATAGCGAGTGAGGTTCTTATGCCCCGTGGT